>Ga0335072_10001414_pt1 | contig 39124 bp, 30 predicted proteins | sample Lox_Sample_21_FD_206725 | JGI IMG/M metagenome (GOLD analysis project Ga0335072, IMG submission 206725) | Soil microbial communities from Loxahatchee National Wildlife Refuge, Florida, United States - Lox_Sample_2.1 | ecosystem: Environmental > Terrestrial > Soil > Wetlands | place: USA... | reverse complement strand
TCTAAATCACTGGCTTGACAACTCGCGACCGAAATCGCGTTATCTTCGACAGGACACTGTCTGACTTCCACCATCCGGAAAACACGAAGCCGACGCAGCCAAGACTGGACGATCTCCACAGCCTCAGCCGCCTCGTCACTGCAATCTTGTATTTCTGTGAAGTCGGAACTACATACTCTATCTTAAGAGGCGCACGTTTTCACTTGTTTGGGTTGCCATGTCTGCTCTCTTCCCCACAACATGCAATCCCCTGTGAGACTTGGTCTTATCATCGGCTTTTGTTTTCAGCCTTGCGCCTCACTCCGAGCAGCTGACCGACCGCATCTTTTGAAATCGCTCAAAAGTCTCAAGGCTACAATGCGGTCCCATGTTATCTTCCTAACGATTGCAAATGTCAGCCTTAGTTGACGACATTGCTATGAATGCTAACAATTATTTATGAACTGTAATTCATATCGTCAGCTGGATGTATCTAAGAGGGAGATTCGTCTCCTGGTCTTAGCTCCAGCACTTGAAGAGTCACAGGAACTGATAGGCAGCCTTACTCATGTTTCGTTGAACGACAGCCCATCATACGAAGCACTATCCTACACCTGGGGCCGACCTCCCTACAAGTACCGCGTTCTAATCGACGGCTCCGTATTCCACATTGGCCCCAACCTTGAAGGAGCGCTACGCGAACTGCGCAAGCCCGATGAACCGCGAAAGCTCTGGGTCGACGCCTTGTGCATCAACCAAAATGACGACTCGGAGCGGCGGCAACAAGTGCCGGAGATGCGGAACATCTTCAGCGCGGCGACGCAAGTCCTGGCGTGGATCGGCGAGGCCGGCGAATACGGCGAGCTAGCCATCACACTGCTGGAGGAGCTGCAAGACGAAGACCTGGCTGTGTTTCGCAGCGCACGCTTTCAGTCGCGCGAGTGGAAAGCCCTGAAGACATTCTGGAGTCGCCCGTACTGGAAGCGCATTTGGGTCGTGCAAGAGCTGGCCGTTGGAAGTAGGAGAGCGCTTATCGGGTGCGGGCGAAAATGGATTCCGAGGAGCAAGTTCGAGCGCGCTCTCGACATCCTGATTGCGCATCGCAACAACTACGAGACGCTGCTCTGGGAAGCACTCGAGAGTGAGATGGATTGGTTCTTGAACCTTTCACTTATTTGCCGTAATGTTGCACCGTCTGGTGAAACCGAATTGAACATGCAGGATCTAGAATACCTGCTCTACTTGACGGAGCACTTTGAAGCGACTCAACCTCACGATCACTTCTTTGCGCTGCTAGGCCTCAGTCAGCAAATCGATAGAGCGGCTATTCCTGTCGACTACTCTGGATGCTTTGCCGATATATGCGCAAAGGTCATCCTCCATATCATTCAACGTACGAATTCTCTAAATGTATTATCTGGTAACCGGTCGAAAACGGAAAATACACTATCTTCTTGGATGCCATCGTTTTCAGATCCTGTCCGTCGAGGCTACGGTTGGAATTCTTTTCGGACATTTCAAACCGCAGGCAACTGTATTGCTTCCGTGACATTATCGCCATGTGGACGCTGTCTTAGCTGCGAAGGTATCGAAGTCGGTAGTATCAGCAGCTTCGAAGGACCATTTCTTAATTCTAAGTCAGAGTTCCTTGACGCCAGAGCATTCGTTTCTATGAGGCGAATTGCAAAACGCACTTTCATGATGTCTCGGAGACATCCTCTTGCGCCGACTCGTAATCTGTTGGATCGCGCTTTCTGGGAGTCGCTCCTTGCCAATCGCAGTGTAGATATGGGAATTGTAAACAGCTCTCCCGATCTCCCGTTGGAGCAGTTTGACGCCTTGGTAGCTCTGCTGGACGGAGCCGATACCGAAAGCGAAGATATTCTGAAGAGCATAGACGATGAGCTTCACAGATGCATCGCATCACTTATTTGCGGCCTTGTTTCGACGCTGCGGTTTCGGTGTTTCTTCGCAACGTCCAACGGATTTGTTGGTGTTGGGCCATACAATATTAAACATGGTGATTTAGTTGTCGCCTTTTCAGGAGCAGATGTACCATTTGTTCTAAGGAGAAATGAAAAAGAGGGATATCATCTCGTCGGTGATGCCTTTGTTTATGGAGTTATGGATGGACAATTGTTTGGGAAAGGAAATGAACGACAACATTTCCAATTAAAATAAGTGTTGATACCTATTTTGATCATAGGTTTATGGAGTCAGTCGGATTCAACTTCTGAACTGGTTCAAAGCGGGTAAAGAAAGCCCACCTACTTTGTGATCTAATGAAGTTCACTTACGTTCCTTAATCGCGAATTCCATTATATCTGCCCGTCCCTCAAGTCACCGACTGGCCCAGTATTGAGTCATGGTCTCATCTAGTTACATATTAGAGCAACATGAGGTAATCTGCGGCGCCGAATACTCGAAGTACTGGTACTCGATGGTGGTTCGGAGTCGCCTCCGCACTTCCACTTCGACTTTCACCTTAACACCCCCAAAATTTTCCAAGACGAGTTTGAAGCTCCTGTATCCTTAACCGTCAGAACTTCTGACAAAACAACATGAGTGCAGCTCCTCTGGAGTCAGCACCTGTCCTTTCTACGCCTGATACGCACATTTTGGAGGAGTCAGATCCCAAAGTGGACGTCCACGAGCTTCCCAAGCTTTCCGATGAGCAGCTCTACATAACGTATGAGATTCAGCGTACGGTGCAGGAGATACGAGCGGGAAAATGGCAAAGAATAGCACTTCAATTCCCGGATGACATGCTACCGGATGCTACCAGAGTATACAAAGAGCTTGGACGAAGGCTGAGAGAAGAACGTGTTACGCCAGTGACGGAAAGCAAGAGTGGAAATGGAGATGCACTCGGTTCTTTGGAGACCGAAGTGAGTGAAATAAGCATCAAAGAGGCAGACTCAGCGAAAAATATCGAAGAGAAGTTGTACATTCTCGGCGACACATCGTACGGCGCATGTTGCGTGGATGAGATCGCAGCAGAGCATGTCGATGCTGATGTCGTCGTTCACTACGGCCGTGCCTGCCTATCACCAACTGCAAGAATGCCAGTGATATATGTCTTTACCATACGTCCGTTTTCAATTCTAGACGCTGTGGAAGCATTCAAATCCACATATCCCGACCTCTCAACAAAAGTAGTGCTGATGGCCGATCTCCCGTACCAATCTCACCTACCATCGTTACACTCCGCGCTCTCAGCAGCCGGCTACACCAACACGCACGCAACAGAAGTCATCCACGACCCATCGGCGCCTCTGCCGAACCGTGCTCTACCTCCCGGCATTGGTAACGACACCTCCGCACTCCAAGCGTACTCACTCTTCCACATCGGCCACCCACCAGCCGCCCTCCTCCTAACCCTGCACTCCCGCCTGCACTCACTGTACATCCACTCCGCGACCCACACACCCCCAACCACAACCCTCGCCTCCTCGATGGCAGCCCTGAAGCGACGCTACGCGCTCCTCACGCGCGTCGCGAGCGCGCGCACGCTGGGCCTGCTGGTGGTGTCGCCGTCGCACGGCTCGACGGCGGCGCAGCTCGCGGGGGCGCGGGCGGCGGTCGCGGGCGCGGGCAAGGCGGCGTACGCGGTGGCCGTCGGCAAAGTCAGCGGCGCGAAGCTGGCGAACTTTGCGGAGGTCGAGGGGTGGGTGGCCATCGGCTGCTGGGAGAGTGCGCTGGTGGAGGAGCGCGCCGAGCGGTTTCGCGTGCCGGTTGTGACGGCGTGGGAGGCGCGCGTGGCGCTGGTGGGTGATAGGAGGAGGCTTTGGGATGGGAGGTGGGAGGTGGGTGGTGATGGGAGTGAGCTTGGTGGTGTGGTGGAGGGGTGTGAGGAGCTGCGCGGTGATGCGAATGGGGAGGAGTCGGCGCCGCCGGAGTTTGATTTGCGCAGTGGGCGGTATGTCAGCTTTTCACGGCCGATGAGGACTATGAATGGTGATGCGAATGAAGCCAGTCAGACTTCTAGTGCTACGGAGTTGGTCAAGAGACCGGACATGGATGTTGCACAAGTTGGAGGAGTTGTCTCGACAGCAGCTGAGTTTCTACGTGCCAAGAGGACATGGCAGGGACTTGGAAGTGACTTTGATATCGGTGAGCGAGAAGGAGCTCTAGTGGAAGAGGGTAGAAGCGGCATTGCCAGAGGCTATACCGTTGGCGACGATGAGAACAAGCATTAGACATATACAAACGACGCATTTATTAGTCAAGCATGCGTCCGCGTCACATCTATCGAATAACTGAAGCCTAAAGCCGAGTCGTTGGTGCAATTAATTCCAACTTTAAGTTATTAAAGCAAACTGATGTCGGTAAGTAAGGCGATGAATACAAAAGCAATGACAGGGCGTAGCCAGTCACCGTGAAATTTTGTTTGATGAACTTCGATTGCAGCTGGCTGCGAGTACAGAAGGCCAGCTGTAAAATTAGTTAATCACACGCATGACTGATTCATTCTTAAGGATGCGTCGTTGCTGTTTTGATGGTTGAGTGAATGAATCATAACCCATTTAACGTGCTCGCCCCTTTCTTTTTGCCTTCTGCTTTTCATTTCACCTCTTCACCCTTTTCGAAATCAGACGCGAGCCAACGAATGAAGTGTACTGACATGTGGCTGGTTTGAAAAGGCGAAAAAGCAAAACCCACGTTGCGTTGGCTCAGGATCAGGATCAGGTTGCAGCGGAAGCGTAGCCGTAATGCGCAAAGCAGCCCTGCCAATGCTGCGCTACACCACTGAACTCACGCACTAAAAATTACTCGTACTGTGGCTGCTACCACCAACACATCCTGCCTGACAAAGCCTTTCGTCTCTGCCAGACCCTCTATCCTCATCCGCTAAACACCTCACACGACACCCTTTGCACTCCCCGAAATCCTCTCCCATCCTTCTTCTCCTTTGCCGCTGTATGTTTCCATGCACACTCCACCGCCAAGACGCACTCGTTGGTTCTCAACTGGCTTCAGCTCTGAATCTCCAACTCTCGACTCACCTCCATCCGCCTCCTGCACTGGCGAGTAGCAGCAGCGCCATGTCGAGCCCTGTTGAGGGTTTCAATCCCTTCTGGAACCCTGACAGAGCACTGATAGCCGTAGATGAGAGTTCTGCCGAGGCCGGCAGCAGCGGACGAAGCGCGAGACCACTGTCCAGATTCGAGCGCGTCATAACCGGTCATCCTCCCGTCCTCGAATCGCTACTTGCTCAACTTCCAACCGCCTCCATCCTCGACCTTTTTCATACATCTTCCTACCTTCGGCGCTTCTTGAAATCCTACCCGTTGGCATGGAAGACCCTCTCCTTTCGGCTGCCGCAACCTGTCGGTATACAAGGTTCACCTGGAGCAGACACTCCTGATGGAAGAGGAGGACACGATAAATACTATCCACTAAACGACCTTCTGTTCGACATTATCATTCCACTCGCGACTCGTCTAAAGAGTCTTGATCTCTGCAATACGGCTATCTCCGGTGGCGATCTCTTCAGCGAGGTTATGTATCCAATGCACGATACCATTCAACATCTCTCCGTACGTGGATGCAAGGAAGTGTCAATCAAATACCACATCGTGCCATTCCTACGTCGAAGTAAACGAAAAGGAAACTTCGCGTTGCAGAGTCTGTACACGTACCGATGTCGACATCATCGACGACGACCATACCTCCCTTCTTCTCTCGTGCGAAGAGATTCTGATTCGGAACCTACACATGAACTCATCGAGCTATGTCATCAGATGGGAATATGGACAGACACCGCGTGGTGTCCTACTCCAGGTGGACGATGCTTCCGAAGAAAAGACTACCATGGTAATCGTGCAGCGCCTGGTACATCCGAAGTCTGGGTACCATTTGATCGACTATGGCGTTCAGGAAATCGTATCGGTCCATCTGAGACCGCATCAAAACACAAATTCGACGGCAGGTTGTGGGAAGATGACGATTTCGGATATGATGGCGAACCACTAGGCACCAAGGATGGTTTTACACCAGGAGAAGGAAAAGACGTGCCAACACATTTACGAAAGAGCCATAGGACGTTTGTGGAAGATATCAAGTGTGATCAGTGCGAAGATACAATTTTGGAACGCTGCGAGACGTGTAGCATTCGGATGCATTGCATGGGATGCCGAAAGACGTTGTGCGCTTCCTGCGCATTCGATCGACCATTACCAAAGAGGAGAAGACGAAATCGTAATTTGGAGGATTTAATATCTGGAATCGCCGGTCCGGCATTTGCTGTGTCCAACACTCCTACACCATCTACACCATCCTCATCTCAAGGAGTACAGCCAAGTTCTCGGTTTAATACTCGCAGAAAACAAAAAACCAAGTTCTGGTGGGCACCAGGTGTTTCGAGATCACCGAATCTTATGAGCGAACTACCCAGCCAGGATGATACTTCCGATTCGGATGAGGCCGGTTCCAATATATCGACAAACGGGTTACCACCACCAAATGCGCCTCCTCGTTTGAACATGCATTGGTGTTGCCTCGAGCCTCTCTTTTCTGGTGGTGGTGGTGTTGCTTTCCTCGGTCCTCAACTCGGAGGAGCCGGTAGTGATCGAATTCGTGCTGTTCCTCTACCGCGACGTAAAGAATATGAAGATCCGGATTTCTCTTCGTCATCGGGCTTCGTTTGGGGTGAAGCACGTATACGGGAAAGTGGCCTTAAGAACATGCACCTCTACGAGTCAATCATGGGCAAGAACGTCGACATTCTTCCGTATCTGCAGCAGGAATCATTGGAGCTGCAGGCGCAGACGTGTCCGCGTAGTCTCTGCAGCGACTGTTACAGCTCGTTCCGATGGAAAGTCGGCTGTAGAGCGTGCAAGAAGCCGCTGTGCAAGGAGCACGACTTCCGAGCGCTGAAACTGCGCAAATGTGGCTTCCGAGATCTCAACGTGGAGCGCGAGTTCGTTCGCAACCCACCACCACCACCGCTAGCTACGCGAGGAGTCACAGAGCTGCGCATCCCGCCCTTCGGCGAGAAGAGACCCATCGAAGCAACCGCTTCCACCGCAGCAACGCCCGACCACGGCGCCAGCCCCTCCCCCCAGCCATCCGTTGACCTCCCAATAGACGACGACATCCACCCCGTGTCAATGGACCGCACCGAGTCCGCCGCTAGCAACGCGGCATCGGTATCACATCTCGCCCCCCCGCCACTCCTCCCCACCTCATCATCCGCGTCGCCCACCCCGCGCGCCGCCTCGCCTGCCGCCGACCTCGCCTCCTCGCTAGCAGACCTGCGCGCGGCGGCGCCGCCCACGCTCGCGCCGCCCGGCCGCAGCCGCGCCGCCGCGGCCCCCCGCGGCCGCTCGCTGTCGCTGTCGGCGCTGGGCGGGCCCGCCGCGCTGCGCGGCTCGTCGGCCGCGTCGCTGGCGCGCAATCCCGCGGGCGCGTCGGCCACCGCGTGCGCTGCTGCTGCGGCGGCGGCGTCTGCCGCTGCTGTCGCGGCCGCGCCGTTGCCGTGCTCGCCGGCGCACCCCGTCCAGTGGCGCGGCTGCGGCGCCTACTTCTGTCCGGTTGCGCGGCCCGTTGGCGACGGGCGCTGGCGCTGCACTGCCGCCATGAGGGAGTGCGCGGAGTGTGGGGTGCTGGTTTGTGAGGTACGTTTTGCTTTCTTTGCCCCTTCTTTGGTTCGTGGTGAGAGCTGTGCTGACTTTTTGTAGGCGTGTGCTGCCGAGAGCGAGGCGTGTGGGTGCCGCGGCTGCAGCGGCGCCTTCCACTGTCCGCGCTGTAGAGGGCTCGCTCGCGTGCGCGACAAGTGCACTGCTGAGGAGGAGCGTCGCGTTGTCGAGGAGGAGAGGAGGGTAAGGCGCGAGCGCGAGGAGAAGTTGAAGGAGGAGCAACGTGTTGCGGACGAGCTTTGGGGTGGGTGGGCTGAGGCCGTCAACGACTTTTATGAGGGCCTCGGTGCGGATTGGTGGGAGTAGTGGGTGTTTGTAGATGGTGTAGTATATTGGTTCATTTCGAGGGGCATAAGCGTGGGTTGTACACGGTAGCGTTACGTATTTGGGTTTGATGGATTGCTAGCTCGCCATTCTTTGATCTGACTGCATTTGATGGTGTGGTAGCGTGCATTGCATGTTCGTGGCTTGAGTTGCAATGGATATGGTTGATCTGGAATTATCTACAGTGTTCGCTGCCTGTTTTCAATCCCCATCCAATTATAAACTCCAGATCTATCTATGTTTCATGAATGCCAAACGTGCTACGTTAGTTTAGTACAAGGAACCTTAATCTATGGATGCTCCCTGTCCTTCGTCAATGTACCTTACGTTATGTATCACGCTTCGCTGCCTAAAGTCCACGACAAGCCCATTTAGGTGCTTCCATAGCCCTTATAGAATATATATCTCTCTCGCTACCCAAAGCCTTCTCTCTTACCCAATCTTTCCATTCAACAACAATGGAGTCTCGGTCAAAGAGTTTTCGAAATCTCCTCCAGCTTGGGAATGACAACACAATCTCTGGTGCCGGAAAAGACTACTGGCAGCAAGCAGGTGTCGATACGCCGAAGACTCTCTTCAAAACACCCGCAACAGCCGAAGAGATTACGAAGTTAGAAGATCGTCTTGGAATAGCTTTGCCAGAGGATTACAAAGAGTTCCTTAGTATTAGCAATGGCTTCGGTGCCGGCAATGTTTCCGAAGACGATGTTTACATGGGCTCAGATGGTATTTACAATGGCTACTTTCCCGATCCGGAGCTCTTCTCAACGGATAAGGTGAACTGGAACTCTGAGCCTTACTTTCAGCTTCCCGTCGAACTTCTACAATTGCCGTATGAAATCATCAACCTAGCCCGTTGCACAACGAAGAAGAACAGTGATGGATCACTGGACTTCGACACTCCACTTCCTCTCTTCGACCGTGTACTCGAGATAGGATTCAGAGATATCGACAATATCTGGCTAGTGCCACCGGAACTTGTCAAGCAGGCTAGAACGGCGTACCTGGAGATGTACGAGAAGGCAGACGATCAGCAAAAGAAGATCATTGAGGAAGCTATTGAAAAGTTTGCGGGGAGTAAGGAGACTTTCGAGAAATTGGAGTGGTGCTGTGTCAAATGGGCGGCTGGTGGTTCTGCGACTATGGACGGGTATGCCGGGTTTGGAAGATACATTGAGGATTTGGTCTACGGAGGAATAGAGGCAAACCTATGCGAAGGAATAGAGGCAAAGCTATGAGAATTGATGCCGGAATTTCACTTGGTTTTTCACCTGAAGTGAAGCGACTCCTTTATGAATTTCCGAAGTGGAAGTAACATTATTTGTTTAGGGATGGTTAGTGCTGTATTTGAGATATTCCATATTCTTTGATTCAAGATTCCCACGTCTCAAATTTACCGGCTTTATAAATATACATATATATATCTATACATGAAACTACGTTGTGGCTTTCGACGTCGTGATCCAACATGCTTACTGCGACGATGAGGGCACCGCATTGTAGCTCATTTACATCTTCTCGTCGAAAACGACCACTAGAAAGTTTTAGATCTACGTACGCCTTTTCCAGCTCTTCAAGAGTGTAACCGTATTCTTGAAGTAGAGCCGGTGTAAGTACTCTACACCAAAAAGTAGGTCGAGTATTGTTAGCGCCGAAGCAGAGTACAAAATCATAATCTGACTTGGTGTCTGGACACGTGTGCCGAAGCATATGTGCGCTTGGTTGCAGCATGACTTTGCCATTTCTCTTGAATTCTCGCTCGAAACCAATGGGGAATACCCAAAGAGATTTCTCAGAATGCAACTCGTAAGTGTACGGGAATTTCATATCATCATTCGCATCTGGGGTGCTGATCTGCGAAACAGAAATAGCTTCTCTCTGGAACTCACAATCAATGATGTTAAAGACAGGGTTTGACATCGCGTTGACTGCGCATAGGCGCTTCATGAAACCTGCTCTGTTGGGCAATCCCCCTGGCGGCCACTGTGCCTCTTGCTGAAGATTTAGACTAATGCGAATTGAGCCAACAGATCCTGTGAACTCTATGTCTAGGCATAGCATTCGTACCGAAGAATCCGAATCAGTGAACTTTTTTAAAGAAAATTGCCCTGGACTCCATGCGCACCGAGAGCTGCGAAAGAACCTTGGCTCTTCCGTTCTATTATGGCTGTTTTACCTTCAGCGTTGATGTTCAAAGACTGGGCTCGGACCATATCCACCAGAGGTTGGAAATGCGCATATGGATCGAAAACCTCTCCAAAAAGCAGGTTGCGGGGACTAGTTACCCAATCAAAGCAACGTCTATGCCGACAGAAAGCCTGGGGTGATGTTGCCAGCAAGCCTTGATTGTATGGTTCATGCGAGGGTATCCATAGGAACAAAGTTTGGTCCGCCGTACGTTTGAGGATCTCCTCTTGAAGCCTCAAAAACGCGTTTTGGGTACCCTCGCCATAAATTGGAGCCATTTGGAAGTCGAATAATCCAATGAGGCAGTAGGCAATATCTTCTCTTCTTGTTGTCTCTCTTCCGGATGCCCAAGACATTCTCTGAGCAACCGCATATAAGCTCAGAGAGGCTCCTCTCAGAATCCCCCCTGGAATACCCGTGATTAAGCGTATTATGTGAGCTAAAGCAGTCTTATCGTCGATATTTTCCCAAGTAGATGAATAGAACCATACATGACGCGGCGCAAGAAGTTCTTGAATATGTCCATCCACGGGTCCACCACCGACTGCGTTTGAACTGATCATAGCAGTCCTGGGACTTGTCTGCGAGATGAACATCTGCGAGATAAACATAACAGATGTTGGAGTTCCCATAGTAGCGGTACATCGAGTTGATGGCCTCGCTGAGCTCCGCGGAGCTTGATTTATCAATGCAACAGGTGTCAATCCAGATCCAGTCATAGCCGTTCTTTGCTGCTCGGCGGCAAGATCCTTTAACCTTCGCAAAACCCGCCTTTTGTCGAAACTCTTGATTCAATAGATCTTTGTATAAGACTTCCTCTTTCTCCCACGTATGGGACAGTATTGCGTACCGTGGAATATCTGTCAAAAAACTCTGCAAGTTCGAAGCGTGTTGTGTGGAGAAGACGCATGATGGACTAGACATATGAAGCACAGATAAACGTCCCATAAATGCTGAACCAGAGTGCTGAGAGATGCTCATATAGGTCGTGGGTCGGAGTCTTAAGGTGTAACGCAATGCCTAGCCTCGTGGTTTTAGATGGGCTTATCGGAACAGCTCAACCTCGCCTGTGTTGAGCTTTTCGCGTAGAGATAGGCTATAGCAATCAAAAGGCAATAATATAGTGTCTCTATATGTGCGTTATGGCATATCTTCAAGGATTGGATGTATTGGCGTGGAGGGGTGAAGTCGAACGCGCCACGATTGAGGTCTTTCTCATTTATCACCACTGTGGCTCAACTCAAGCTTCCACACAAATGCGTCCATAGCTGCGACTTCGCCATTCAAGGTACGTCACAAACCCTCTCCAAAACACACACTACCTCTTCTCCCTGAACTAGAAAATTAATTGGAGTGCTTCAGGTCTGTCGATTACATCCACTTACGCGCTCTTGGGCTTCATCTCATATCAGCATCTACCGGCCTCGGCTCTCGACCGCCTCGCAAGATGTCCTTTCGGAGAGTTAAAGAGGTCTCTTATAACGACGAAGATGAGGGTTATGATGAGTACGGAGAGGATGCAGAAGACGAACTCGCTCCCGAAGATAAAGAAAAACTAGAAGTCGGCACCGTTACAGTAAGAGCAGAACTGGATCCAGATATAATTGTCTCCGATAAAGAAATACAAGACGCGCTGTGGCACTACTATTATGACATCGGGAAATCGGTGACCTATATCAAGAACCTCAAGAAACCTCAGCCGAAGCAAGAAAAGAAAAAGCAAACACTGAACAGATTTGATCAGGCTGCGAATGCCGCCGCAAGCAAGTCTTCACCGAAAGCTAATAATCGTATGTATCCTTTCGTTTTCCTTAATCTTTTATCCCATACCCAGAAAGAAAAATATGCTGCTCCATTGCCTTTCTGCTACTCGACCGGGTCTAGACGTAGGATGAGACCTAGCACGGAGCTTAGACCATGGATTGATCTCCATACAAGCGTTCAACAGAGATCTAATCCGGGCCCAGACGCACTTGGATTCGGCAATCGTTCTTGGATGCTCACTCCTACGCATCCACAAGCGGTGAAGCCTGCAGATTACTTTCGAGGAATCTCTTGGCGTCGCGACGAGATTAACCCAGAAACTCTCAGCGATTTGATACCGCAATTCAAACATTCTCGAGGTGGACTGCTTGGCGGATCATCCAAACCATCAAAGCTTGCCACTCTGGCTGCAGCAAGGAAAAAGAAAGAAGAGGAGAAGCGAAACGTCACGCCAACAATGGGTGCAGACCAGTCGGAGCGTGCCGTTGCTCTTCTCAATCGGCTGAATCTCAAAAAAGAAAATGTGTCTCCGCCGCCAGCTTCCGATATTTCAGAAACCACTTCAGCAAGGCTACGGTTTACTGCTGCGCGACACAAAGATACAGAACAAACGGAGGAAGAACCTCAAGAACCTGAAAGCGCGCCAGAACCCGAAATGCAGACGCCACCGCCAGATTTGCGAGCTACGCCATCGTTGTTCGCGCAGGCTATTTGTCGAAATCACTCAACTAGTCCAGACGACGATTACTCTCAGACTTCATCCGATGGCACCAGGCAATGGAGCAGCAAATTCACTCTTCCTTATGCAAATGATCCACAATATATCAAGAACAATCCTTTTGCAAGACCTAGCCCAGATGATGTCGTTCTGAAAGCCCAGAGCAAAGGATCGTTTGGGTCTTGATTCTCGAGTCGTCATGGACGCTAATGGTTGCATAGTTACGAAATCAAATAAGAAAGACACAGCACCAGCACAGAATGAAGCAGCACAAAGCATGGCAGCGCTCACTTTGCAAGATACTCCAAAGGTCAAATCAAAGAATTTGAACGTGTTGGAAGAGTTTGAAAAAGCAAAGATGAAGGACGCCGCGAGCTTTGTTGTGGTTGGACACGTCGATCACGGTAAAAGCACACTAATGGGTCGCTTGTTGTATGATTTGAAGGTTGTCGATGAGAAGACGGTAGACAAACTTCGTAGAGACTCAAAGAAGATTGGCAAGGCGTCGTTTGCTCTAGCGTGGGTGATGGATGCAACTTCTGACGAACGAGAACGTGGAATCACGGTCAATGTTGCGACGAACTACTTTGAAACTGACCAAACACGGTTCACAATTTTGGACGCTCCAGGTCATCAGGACTTTGTGCCTAACATGATTGCGGGAGCAAGTCAAGCCGACTTCGCCGTGCTCGTCGTTGATGCAAGCACAAACAACTTCGAATCCGGACTCCGAGGACAAACGAAAGAGCACGCAATGCTGGTACGAAGCCTCGGCGTGCAACGACTCGTAGTTGCCGTCAACAAGATGGACACCACCAACTGGTCCGAAGAGCGCTTCAACGAGATCAAGCGCGAAATGACAGCCTTCCTCACGGCCTCTAACTTCTCCCCCAAAAACGTCTCGTACATCCCATGCGCCGGCCTCACAGGCGAGAACATCGTGGCGCCCGTCTCACCCACGAAAGCACCGTGGTACAGCGGCCCGACGCTGGTGCACGAGCTCGACGCCGCGGAGCCCACCAAGCGCGCCATGGCCAAGCCGCTGCGGCTCACAATCGCCGAGGTGTTCTCGTCGAGCCCGAACAACCCCGTCTCCGTGTCAGGGCGCATCGACGCAGGTTCGGTGCAAGCGGGCGACCGCATCAAGGTGCTGCCGGGGGGCGCGACCGCCGGCGTCAAGAGCATCGAGGCGGACGGCGCGCCGCGCGACTGGGCCGTCGCCGGCCAAATCGTCGTGCTGAACCTGGCGGACGTGGACCGCGCGGGGCTCAAGCACGGCGACGTCGTTGCGCTCGCGAACGACCCGCTGCGCAACCGCGCCGCGTTCGTGGCCAAGATCCTCGCGTTTGAGCACGTCGTGCCGGGGTTCGTCGACGTCCATCGCGGCCCCATGCAGGCGCCCGGCAAGGTCTCGAAGCTAGTTGCCGTGCTGAATAAGGCGAGCGGGGAGGTCGAGAAGAAGAAGCCGAAGGTTGTTCAGCCGGGTGCTGTGGCGAGAGTTGTGGTGGAGTTGGAGAGCGAGATGCCCATTGAGGCTGGGAATAGAGTTGTTTTGAGATCGGAAGGCAAGAGCATTGCTGCTGGGTTGGTAGAATAGAAGCAATTGAGATATTCTGATGCTTGCCGTTGGCTTCATGTAATGATCATGCGTATTAGATGCGGACTGTGTCATTGCCGTATATCACGTATCCAGAAAAGCCTTACAGCCTCCGAACAAGGAACTTGAGCGGTTTCTTGTGAGACGAAGCCATAATCGTGTGTTGTCGATAACTTAATTACCAGAAGTAGCAGGTGACGACGCTAGTAGCACCCTGAGGCTTCACGACTTACAACCTCACTTCACCCCGCAACCTGACAATGGCAAAGCTCGTTTGCACATTTCCCTACTACGAACTTAATTTTGGGGTTAAAATTGCTGTAAACAACGGCGAGAGACTCGCTTTACATTGACCGTAAGCCACTATGCTTAGTAACTTTATAGGGTGTATCGATTGCAGGTAACGTGCACGACAAGTCCCATGAAGTCAAAATGGACGTCAGGCACACGAAAGAGTATTGTGCAGAATGATTCTAAACCTCGTACGGCCTATATACACAGTTCTCATAGGAACATGGCCTCTAGATAGGTATACGCCAAGCAGCCTCGCAGCCGACATGGACATCAAGCCATTGGAATGAAGGTAAGACTTCGCAGCGAAGAGCCACGATCCTCAACCCGGTTCCCAAAGCCGACGAAAGAATGGTAATGCAGAGGTTGCAACGACAACATCACATCACAACATGACACATGCCACTTCTCATCCCACCCAAAAATGCAAGACAATGCTCGAGCTCGTCATCAACGCCGCAAGCCAAGCCACTCCACTCAACGCCGAGCCGAATCACGCGGCAGCACGCGCGCGAACAGCGTCACAGCAAACGTCGCAAGCCGCGCAATCAGCAGCGCGGCCGTCGAAATGGCGCGCCGTCCCGCGGGACGTGGGCGCAAGGAGCGCATCGAAGAGGCGAAGAAAAAAGGTGCAAAGGAGCGTAAACTTCGAGCTGAAGCAATGGTGAACGGGAGCGCATCGCAGCGGCGACGCGAGTCGTGAGGTCGTGAGCCGCGAAAGCGGCAGCAGCAAAGCAAAGCAAAGTGCGCCGGGAGCTACGCTATGCGAGCCAGGTGTGGGTGCGCAAAGCAAGCAACGTCGCGCCGCCGGCACGCTCACAGCAGCAGCAGCGCCGCGCCGCCCAGCGCCGCCGCGACGGCGCCACCGACGCGGCTGCGGTCCGCTGCGCCGGACGGCGCGGGCGAGGCGGCGGCCGCGCTCGCGCTGCCGCTCTTGCCGGCCGCGGACGTGGTGGAGTGGGTGGCGGACGGCGAGAGCGGCGAGGCGGTGTCCGAGACGGTGCCGTTGGGGCTGCCGGTGAGGGTCTGCGTGGCCACGCGGATCACCGTGCGCGTCGACGTGAACGTGCTGATGCTGGTGATTTGTGCCGTGGCTAGGCTTAGGGTTGCCGCGCTGAGGGCGAGCGCGGAGAGGCGCATTGCGGGTCTGGATTGCGGAGTGGATTGAGCTGGTTGGAATGCGCTGGCTGGACAACCGCCGCGTGGAATGCGACAGCTTTGGGGTTGTTTGGAGTGGTTTGATGCGATATGGATTCGAGATGGACAAAGATTGGCAACGAATACGTTCTTGATGGGTCGCAAAGATGGTGATGACAGCCTGTGTGCGCGACAAAGAGCGAATTGTTGTATCGACGGTTAAACGAGCGTGTCGGTACGTGTACGATGGCTAAGAGCTTGGTTGTATAGCTTGAAAGACCGTTATGAGTGCCCGGCACATGCGTAGTAGTCGAATGCAAAAGAGCGACAGCGACGGAAGACAAGCGTCTTATGTGGGATGCAAAAGAGCGGAGATGTTGGGACCGAAGGCGAAGAGAAAGAGTAAACGGGCGAAAGAGAGCAGAGAGTGATGGATAAAAGTGGAAACACAGCAAACTCACAGGAAGAAGCCGTAAAGGAACAACCGCCAGGCCTCCTAAGCCAGCCTGCAAGGGCCGGGAAATTAGCGCAGAGTAAAAATTGGTCACAAAACCAATGGCAACGAGATGCAATCTCGTCTGCTTTACCGCGTGCAGTTTAGTGTCAGGCACTGTTGGACGCCAGCGCATGGCACGATCCGTCGGCAAAGAAAATCAAAACGAAGCCCCGGCCCACCAATCTCTGCTTTCTTGTTATTTACCACGTCGTGTAATGCGCTTCTTGGCCTCTGGCTCCGGCTTGGTAGATTCCCAACTGCTGCTTCATTGGATTGCATAACATTCACATGTAGATTGGTACCGGCAACCGACGTCCAAGGAATCGTGCCGACTAGAACAGTCTCATTCCGTTCTTTGACAAAATAAACATGATCGCCGTGTTTCTCCTCCACTCGTGTCCTTCATTGTTGCTCATTCCTTGCAATTAATTAAAACGGCGCGGGAGCAACGTGCCCATCCGCCGCCAGCCCGGTTGCTGTAATTCGGACACGCAAATTGAAGTCGCATCAATCAAGACAAAGCACTGCTGTCTCGCTATATCTTTGGCTAGGCGGTTGACGTGTCGTACTTTCGTAGTTGGTACCTTCAACCAGACAGACAATTGGCGAGACTGCAACTCAAAGTGCGAATCGAATGTACCACAGAAACAAGAAGCCATCAAATCAAACCCTTGGCCAGGATGTACCCACGCCACCCTGTCATATTGTGCAGGGCTGCAGGACCAACTCAACATTTCCGAACTTTTGGCCCACGGCGAAAAATCTGCGAAGTGAATCCGGACCATGCAGAGTCGCAGCGACGGAGACGAATAGGATCATTGCGCTTGAAGACTCACTGTTTGTCATTGGCGGTTTCAGGCCCACTCGCTACGTTCCATCTCTCTGGCTGTGCGTCTTCCAGAACGCCAGAGCCGGGCGGTTCCTCACCCCGTAGCGTTCCGCCTCGGGTGGCTCTTCCGAGGTTTCGGAGATCCACATCACGGCTGCCACGCTGTAGCGGACGGGTAGGCTTGCGGCTGCGGAATGCATGCGTGGTCAAGCTGTGCCGTGGCTGGGATGGCTGCGAAGTGCCATGGCGAGGTTGATGGCACCACGCTGTCCGAAACAAGCCACTCGTGAGTTGACCAGTCAGTTCGCACGGTGACATGGACGATCAGGAGGCAGGAAGTGGCAGTGTCGCAGCGGCGCATTTTTGCGTAGTGATATGAATCAGGCTAGCTGTCTATCAAAGAATGGAGTCGGCAGCGCACATTCGGCTTCCGGATTCAGGCCCCAAGCCGAACCCACACAGCGAGGTTCCGACTGCCTTCCAAGACGCCACTCACAGCAAGGAACCCCAAGTAGCACGACACCGACAACGACCAACCCATCACACCGTCCCACAGCCCTCCACTCTCAGCTCCGCGCCCCACGCCCGCTCACCCACTCCCACCGCCCGCGTCGCTCCCGCGCAACTCCCCGCACACGCCCTCCGCCACGCACAGCGTCTCCGCGCTGCCACCACGGCCTCTTCGGCGCGCGACCCACTCGGCCACGGCTCTGACGTGCGGCGGGTCTTCTTCGTCGTCGGCGGCGGCGGCAGGCGCAGGCGCAGGTGGCGCGTCGAAGGGGAACGGCGGCGCGGGCGGCGAACTGTCCGTGGACAAAGGCGGCGACGTGACGAGTGTTGGCGTGGAGTCGGGTGGGGCGGCGCTGCGGATGTTAGCGGGTGGTTGAGGAGCGCACTGGTGTGGAGGGGATGAGGGGATGAAGACTGGGAGAGAGAGAGAGAGGGTAGGATGGAAGGAGGAAGCTAGTGATGTAATGATATTTCGTATCTGGCCCACAGGCGCGCGCGAACGGCGGCGAAAGTGCAGTGGGTGTCCAGAGGCTAAGTAGACTGAGAAACCAAAACCAAGCCGAGTGATGTCCGCTGGTAGTCATGTTCTGATGTGGGGTGTATCAGGCCGTGAAAATGCTGATGCCGATGCTAGCATACTCCCATAAATGATGAGGGTCCCACGCCATGCAGAAAATAGATATGTGACGCTGTGCTTTCTGTACGTCGCTGAGTTCTCACCCTTCGACTACGCCTCCTCCGCTGTAGTCCAGCGCCCACATCCGTCTGCATATCTCGTACGCGCTGTCACGCACCCGTCCGTTGTCGCTGCCAAAACTCTCTGCTTTAGCGCCTTTGATCTCGTCATCCGAGTCTTGCGGCGCCGGTCGTCTAGGTAGATCGAAGCTGACTCTGCCACGATGAGTGTGAAGGGTCTCGCCTTCTTCAGTCTTGTTGCTCAAAGCAGTCCTTTGACTGCTGTTAGTATTCTGGCGATGCGGGTTCGATGATGAAGTAGCCGCAGATTCGCGATATGTCTGGCTTAGACTACCACCGGAGCTGCTGCCACTTCCACCTAGTCCTTTGCTGGATTTGGGTCTCTGAATGTGCTTCTGCCGAATATCAGAGCTCTCTCCAAGCCGTCTGACACTTTCTGCCAATGGATTTCGGAAACGTCGAACCACGTTGTATTCTTTGGTGGTCTGATTGAAAAGACCTTGTATCTGAACTGCTGCAGCGCTTTCTCCAAATGGAAGACCCATACTACCTCCCAAGAGCTGTGGTGCGCCTGGTCTGCTAGGTAGCACAGCAGGAATGTGTTTTCCAGGTTCGATGGCACTGGATGCTCGTTGTAGCATGAGCTTTTGCTGTGTTCTCGATGGTGGCAATTCTGAAGTTGTAGCTGCTGCTAATTGTGCAGAAACAGACCGTCTATGATTTTCAACTTTGCTCATATTCGGAATAGACCTATTGCGCTTGTTTGTTTCCAAATCATTCTTGTCATCTGTTGCTCGTCGTGACAGGAAGCTGTCTTCATTTGGTGTGCCTCCTGCACTTCCACTCCCACTGGCTCCATTGATAAATCGCGATACCAAATCTCGTCCTGGAGTACCATCGGCAAGTGTAGAGCTTTGGCTATGTGGAATAGATGAAGGATGATGGTCTGGCGCGACACTGGCCGTCACATTTGAGACTTGTGGAAGCGCATTGTGCGTCTGTAGGATACGAGAGGTAATTGCATCGGCATCCGGAGGTCGTGAAGGAAGTGAAGTTCGATAAGAAGAAGAACCGTTAATCTGACTGATAGCGGCTCGAGCACGCTCGGGAAGATCATGGGTTTGAGGTGTTGGTGATTGTCGAAGGAGTGTTGGGATTAGATTGTCGCTTGTGGTTGGTAGCACATCTGCAGGTCTGAATCCATTGTTAGTGAATATGATTCTGCTGCGTGTAACGATATTCGAGACTTTGTCTGGATTTTGGCACATAACCTTGCACTCCTTCGGAGGAGTACATTTTTGAAATAAGAAAATGGACACTTTGCCGAATGATACGGACTTGGTCTTCTTCAATACTTTCTTGGATGCAGTACATGTGGATAAGGGAGGAGTGAAAGGAAATTGTACATACCCATCAACTTGTACGGAATTTGATCTTGTATGTGAAGCACTTTGAGATCGTGAAGTATGTGGAGATTGCGACGCGCTATCTTCTGTCCACTCTTCTTCACCTGGTGCTTGAGGTTCGTCATCACCAAGATCGAAACGTACCATCGGTTGTTGTGGAATATCTGGAGCATCTGGTGATGGAGGCTGGCTTTGATTCTGTTGAGTCTGGTCACTTCGACCCGAATTAGTTCTCTTATTTGAAGATCTGGCAGCCTTCATGATGTTCTTGGATGAACCTTGTCGTGGAAGGTGTCCACTTGAGTGATTCTTCTTCAAGGCCGTATGGGAAGAGGTTCGAGGTATTACAAAGGCAGAAGAATTGCGCTTCACCGTATGCGTCATTCGAGGACTACTGGGTAGGGAAGAATCTCCAGATCTTGATCGAGTGTGAGGTTTGGTCTGCTGCCCATCCTGAGCAGCGACTTTTGGGAGCTTGTTTAGATTCTTGCCGATGGAGGTATTGCGAGCACCAAGACGACCGTGAGTACCACCGACGACGTGTCTTTGAGGCTTGTAGGCTCCGGCCTTGTGTGATGATGAGCCTTCTGAAAGTGATTGTGATACTTCTGAGGTCTTTGAAGAATGACGACGAGAAAATGATGGGCGCGTCGATTGGTCGCCCGATAGATCTGCCGGTTGCTCACTGTCGGGCATGGTGATCTGTTGCTTTCTTCTGCTTATTATTTTTCTTTTTTCGGCTACTGCAGCTTGTTGGAAACCTGCAGTCGGCGGCAGTACCGATGGGATTGCCGTCGCCGCTGTGTTACTGGCACATGCAGCTACCGACAGGCGGGCCGATGGGAAGGCTAATGAGAGTAGCCAAGCCTACAAGCGGTGGAGAGAGAGTCAAGTCAGATGGCGTGGAAGACATGGCTTTTCAGCAGCAATTGGAGATGGGAAGTTGCGGATTGACATGTGGTGGGATTGAAGTGCTTCCCTTGGACGATTGGTGGACGACGCAACTTGCAGGAAGACCAGCTCACTCTCCACCCGCTATCCGCTTCCGCTTTCGAGCCCAATCTGCCAGCCAAAGGCGGTGAGACCGTCATCAGACTTCCGAAAACACACCAATGGCAAATTGACGTTGCTCTATTTACATTTTCTGTGACTGTACCTCGTTGCTGGACTCCTAACCTTTTACACTTGCTATATTTAAACCTGAGTAGTTATGGGAATACTTTGATTTATTATTTTTATCTTCTACTTTACCGTAGAGTAACTACTCTAGGGCGGCACTTGCGGACCAAAACATCCATCCGACGGAGTGAATCGAGAGAAATTCTATTCATAAAGTAGTCTGTTAACCACATGACAACTCCTTCTCCATTTAACTGCCGCCAGACTAGTAATACGATTGTCGAGCGCGGAAATCTTGATGAGTGAAACGTATTCTCGCAGTATTCCCTTTCACTGGTTCAATATCACGACTTTTCGCTACCTACTGCATAAATTCTAAGTATCTATCATGAAAAAGTTTCGTAGACACTTGCTCGTCATCCAGATCTACTTTTGGTGTTCGAAAGATGTGTCTTCCCTTGATTACGCTTGGTGGCCACCGAGCCTACAAAAAGTCCAAGAAAGAAGGTCATGGCGTTTTCATCGAGCAGTTCGCGGGCGGTCATACGCAGTGGATATCACCTGTCAATGAAACAGACACCGACGGTGGAGAGCAAGTATTCCCGGACGGCAGTGAGCAAGGATCTCTACCGGATGGCAGTGAGCTAGTATTCCCACCAAACGCTGGACCAATCGGCCTACCTCCTCAGCTGGATGGCCAAGGGGACATTCCATTTGGCGGTGGAGGGTTTCCCGAAGGTGTTGGTGGCATCGGCGTCGGTCCTCAACCATTTGGCGGTGGAGGGCTTCCCGGAGGTGTTGGTGGCATCAGCATCGGTCCTCAGCCGTTTGGCGTTGGAGGGCTTCCCGGAGGTGTTGGTGGCATCGGCATCGGTCCTCAACCATTTGGATTTGCTAATGAAGGAATGGGATTGGCGATGCCATACGTGCATGGTGGCGATGACGGAATCACTGGTGGCCATCAGGGACCCGTATTCGCAGCCAATCCTTTCATCGGCCCCGGAACGGCGCTTACGAACTGGTTCCTCACAACACCAGATGCTTTCGTTAAACCGTGGTCTCTCCATCCTGCGAGGCCTCAAGAGAAGCGAACAAAGAAGAGAAAGGCCTTCGTAGTGAGAAGAGAGAGACCGGAAGAGGCCGTTCATAGAAATGGAACAGCAGGACCTTATCCAACAGTCAAGGGCCTAGGTGAGTTTCGAGGTGGACGATTCTATTAATTCTCTTTCTACCATATGATGGTAGGGCAAATCCTATTTCGAGATGGTGAGTCTGCTGAAATTGTGAGCCAAATATCAGCCGAGAGTTACTTTGCGGATCTAGAATGCATCATTCCATAGCATGCTCACTCATACTCTGTGATGTAGACCGAGCGTATTGGTATCATCAAATATCAGGACATATCAAACACAAAACCTTTTTAAGTTGCTACCTCCTCTTCTTTCCAACAACCTTCGTGAACCCATCTTCGTCGATCTCCGGTGGTGGTTTGTCCTTCTTAGGTTGCGTAGCTGCCTCTTCCATTGTCGCATCAACCATCATCTGATCGCCATCCTCATCAACATCTTCATTCCAGTCCTCTTCATCCACGGAATCCACTTCATCTTCGTGACTCACAACCTTGACATCTGGCGCTCTCTCACCACCCTTCTCCTTCCAACGTTCCCACAGTCTTTCTACTGTCCCAAACGCGCTCTTTCTTGTCTCAGTCCAAATTTTGACGATCAATTCTGCGACAGGATCCTCACTGCTATCCTCAACAACCACTTCAAACTCCTCTTCCATGATTTGTAGTAGCATATCGGCGACGTCGTCGGCATCGGTGTCTGGCCTCTCTTCGAACAGCGTTGCAACAGCGCCCGCCATCCAGTCCCTCTTGTCGGCACTATCGGGTCCACCCCATTCGTTCTGTACGGCTATCTTCAGTGCCGGCCAGAAGAATAGAGCTAGTGAGACGCCGAGCTCGAATTGTGCTTGCGCCTTAGCCTTGTCCTTGTCTGCACGCTGCTTAGCATCATGAGAGGCGGATTGGAAGGGAACTTTGCATACCTGCAGCTTCGGCGATGATAGCATCGAACTTTGAATCCAAATTCGAGTTCGCCATTATTTTTACATGGCTTTTTTGTGGTGATTGCAAAATTTTGGTGGAGTTCGAATTGTGCTGGGAAGGTAGAGCCGCTATCGTATCCAGGGTCTAAATACTGCCACCGATTATGACGACACGCAGTCTACTGTAGCTGGGGCCGGAGGCTGAGCCGTGTGGTTCAATTTGCTGCTTCCTTTGTCGTAACTGCAGCCTGTGATCGCCGATCCCTCCATTTATCTCTTTCAGCTCTCCTCGTGGAAATTTTGACTTTTGTTCTTCACCTTAGTCGAGCTTCATCAAAAAGCCTCTGCCTTCGATAGAGTAAACCGCCATTGCTCTCTAATTTTGGATTAGGCAATGCTTAATCGCCCCAATGTGGCTGTGATACCATTATCCATTATGTCTTTACCCGTATAAATTCATCACACTCTTCAGTCTTGTATATCCATTTGTATTTGCTTCGAAATAGCATTGCGCGTACATTTGGATATCTCTTTTCACCATGGTACTCAACACCGTCACCGCCGCCGCGGGGGTGATGCCCGAAGTGGTGAGAACGTCAATCTCGCATTATGTCGACCGGAAGCCTCGTAGACACAAGCCTACCGCCCATATGGGCTATGATCTTGGCCTACATGTAGTCCGACGCTTCCTCAACTTCTCTTCCACCCATGCCGTCGAAGATATACAAGCTTTCACCAGTCAATGGATTCCTGCACCGGCATGGGTTAAAACCATAGACCTCACCATTCCTCAAGCCAACATCACATCTGCCGCCTCACATCTGATCGCACAGCTGGAATCCTATGGTCCAGATGGTATCGAAGTCGTGGGTGGAAAGAAGTGGTGGCAATGGAGACCCGAAGATGTTCCACTTCGCGCTGAATGGATTGAGATGCGACGTGACTATAACGAGCGCAAAGAAAAGAATGAAAAAGGTAGTAGAGTTATCTTGTACATTCACGGCGGCGCATACTACTTTGGTAGTGTCGATGAACACCGATATCAAATGCAACAACATGCACGAAAGCTCAAAGCTCGATGCTTGGCACCAAGATACAGACTTGCACCACAGTTTCCATTTCCATGCGGCTTACTGGACTGTTTAGCTGCATATCTTTATCTGTTGGATCATTATGATCCGTCTCATATTGTTGTGTCAGGAGATTCAGCGGGAGGAGGTATGACTCTGAGTCTGTTGGTGCTATTGAGGGATCGAGGTCTTCCTTTACCAGCAGGTGGTAATTTGTTAAGCCCATGGGTTGATTTGATGCATTCTTTTCCGAGTTTGGCAGGAGATGGCAAGTTGGATTATATTCCTCATAATGGATTCATTCACAAGCCCTCCATTTATTGGCCTCCTCCAACTATGGAGGAACAATCAGAAGGCATGCCTACCGGGGTTGCTGCAGCACGAATCAACGAAGTAGCTGAATCTGCCAAAGGAAAGGAAGAGAAGAAAGATGAAGAGCGTGGATTTAGTGCGCAACACGATCCGAATGCCGAAGAACATGCGGAGAAGTCCTCTCACAGAGCATACAATCCCGTTCCGTCAATCGATGTCAATGGCACGCTGATCAAAATTCGAGATCAAATCCAGCTCTACGCGCCAAATAATCTACTAACTCATCCACTCGTCTCACCTGTGTTACAACCGTCACTAGGTGGGCTCTGTCCGCTGTTGATCCAAGTCGGTGGCGGTGAAATGCTACACGACGAACAAGTCTACATCGCTCATAAAGCCGCCAACCCACACAAATATCCGGCTCCTCCATTCATTCTGGAGCACCTCGCTGGTACGCCGGCACTCGAGGCTGCCGTCAAGTATCCTCCCACACACGTTCAGCTCCAGGTTTTCGACGATCTCTGTCATGTTGGCCATACACTCAGCTGGACCAAACCGGCCAAGTATCTTTACCGCAGCGTTGCGCAATTCAGCGCCTGGGCACTCGCACGCGCGCAGAAGCGATCCATCGACATCGAGGACGAAGCAGAATCAGAGTCGATCTCGGAGTCGAGCGACTCGGAGGAGTGCAGCAATCCAGCGGCGGCCGGCGCGAGCAGCAGCGGCGAGGTTAGCGGCGCCGCATCCAAAGACCGGCTGATCCGGCGCGGCGAGCGGAGTCCACGACGCAAAGCAGACGCCAGCAGCAGCGGCGCGGCGCCTCGCAGCGCACCAACGGCAGTGAAGAGCGTAGGGCGGGCCGGCGACCCGCTGCCGGCGTTCTCGGAGCGCATGATCCGGCAGCGGGTGGACCGGCACGGCGCGATCTTCGCGCTGGCGCCGGCAGCGGAGCTGGGAGCGCTACGCGTGCGGCCCGACGCCATCGGCGTGCTGAAGGAGGTGCCCGTGCGCAAGTGGCTTGCCCGCCAGGACGAGTGGAACCGCCGCTACGCCAAGACCAAGCGCCGGATTCAGGAGCGCCGCGACCGCCAGGACCGGGATTGCCAGCGCGAGCGCCGCCTCCAGGCCCTGGGCATTCCGCCCGACGAGAAGCCCCCGCCGACGGCGATCGTTGCGATGACGGCGAGGGAGCGCGATATCGTGAGCATGTCTCGTGCGAAGAGGTCGTGGGGAATGATGCTGTGGAGCAAGATGGGTAGCATGGCGGATAAGGTTACGGTGGAAAAGGCCGCCGCTGCGCTTGCTTTGAACAAGAAGGAAGAAGGGAAGAGTCCGGTAGCAGAAGATGATCAGGCACAGCAAGAGAAAGGCCGCTCTGTTTCGAATCGTTCGCGATCACGATCGAACGTGCGTGCCAGGGGCTACTCACGCGCTGTCAGCGACGAGGGCCAGGCAGATGACGGTCTGAAGGCAGAACAGAAGTTCGGCGACACGCTCTCACCTTCGGACGCTGGCGTTCAAATGACTCAGATGAACAACGAAACATTTATCCCGCTTACGAAAACTACATCTGCGAGACCAATACACGGTGACGTGGCGTATCCTTTCAAGCTCTCTGTGCCGAAAGATGACCGCAAGAGCATCAATCCAAGCATGATCACATTGACGAGCGATCACAGCGACGGAAGTGAGAAGGTGGGCGATCAGGGCGAGGCAAGTGAGAAGGTTGATGATTACAATGAGGGAAATGAGAAAGTTGACGAGCACACGAAAAGTGATGAGAAAGAAAAGGTTGTGGATGAAGGCGACAATTTGAAGGGTATAGAGGACTCTTCAAAAGCGTTAGCGTCTGAGAAGCCAAGTACAATGAATGGAGAGACTGGGAAGCCAAGTACGATGAATGGAGATGCTGAGAAGCTAAGTGAGATGAACGCAGAGGCTTTATCGCCTACCAAGGTAGAGGTAGATGGTGTAAAGGGTGAGACAACAAAATGATCACACCTAGAGCGATGGAAGACTGAAGATTATGATGGCTAACAAACGTTTATCTTAGGAACTATTTCCTAGGATGAACAATCCGTTTGGAAGCAAATTTCTGTATTTCTAGACTAGGTCGAAACGAAAGCAGCTTATGGAGTACTTAAAGACATGATTTAGCGTGCGTAACGTTGAATGTGGCTTCTGAACGAGTGTCACCAAGACTAAGACGATCAAATTGATAGGAATGATCATCAAAACAATGTCTTCGAGCATTTCATAACATCATGATGCATTGACAACTCAACGTTAAACCAAATCTTCCTCAACTTTATATGTTCGGCCGTGCTCTCATTGGTTGGAGCTATCTAACGCCACCAATGCTTTAAACTCAGCCACACCTCTTCACAAGCTCCTACTAACGTCAACCTCACCTTATGCTGAAACCTCTCCGCAAACTCGATTCTGTGTCAGAACCTCTTGACTTCGGGTAGAACCCAAATTGATACATCATGGACGTAGCTTATGATCACATCCAAGAAGAGAATTTCCCGGACGAGGAGCGACCTGCCGAGCAGGCGGATGAGACGGTCCGACAACGAAGCCTTAGCGGAGAGTTTCAAGATGCGTACAAAGCCTTTTCACAGAGCCAGTGGGGTACGACGCTGGGTGGACTGTGGGGGAGTGTAAAGAAGCAGGTATGACTATGTCTTTCTGTTGTTCTTATTTCAGACTCTACTCTACGAACCGAGGACGTCATCTCAGCAGGGTTGATGGATTGGTTCGCGTTTATTCAATTGCAGAGCAAGCACTGACAACAATCAAAGGGCGAACACTACTACCAAGAAGCTCAGAAGGAATACACAAGCGCCAGCACATCCGCGTCCAAAAACTTCTCGGAGCTCCTCAACCGCACACGATCCCTCAGTCTCACGCAACAAAGCCCGGAGCATGTGCGCGCAACCGACGACGATAAGCCCTCCGCCGAGAAAGCCGAGCGATCGACTGCCTCCGACACCGCCGAGGTGAATCCTGAGCGCGCAGAGAACCTGCCAGCGGACATCGTCAAGGAGGCGGAGTCGATGCTGTCGCGGTTCCGGGCCGAAGCAGCCAAGCGACTGAAGGACATCGAGCGGGCCGAGGACGCGGCGGACGAGGCGCTGCTGCGCTTCGGCACCAACATTCGGAACTTCCTGCGCGACGCCGTGAGCATTGCGCCGCCTAGCCAGGAGGAGATCGATTCCGGTCGCTCCAAGGTGCTGTTTGAGTCGAAGGATGCCGACGGCAAGAGAGTCATCCATGGCAGCAGAATGGAGGCTCAGCTTCATGTCATTCATTGTTCCATGGATAGTTTCCTCAAGGATCCTGCTTCGCGCGAGTATGCGCCATGGGCGGAAACTTTCGATGTTGAGAAGCATACCGAGGATATTTCCAAGGATCTGGAGAGATATGAGGAGCTAAGGCGAGCCATGGAGAAGTGTGTGCCGGAGAGAGTCGAGTATACTATCTTCTGGAAGAGGTACTACTTCCTGAGACACGTTATAGAGGAGGAAGAGCGAAGGAGAAAGGAGCTTTTAAAGGGTATGAATCAGCCAACCCGCGACCATCTTCCTTCTTTCAACTAATCGACATTATAGGAGCTGCAGAGAACGATGAAGAAATCCGTTGGGATGAGGACTCAGACTCCGATGATGCGCTCACTCCACATGATGCCAACTCCAGCCAGACGACACTCAAGCAACCAAAGTCACGAGAGCAATCAGCATCAGGACAAAAAGACAGTTCAGAGACGGCAACACTGAAGCCTGTTGAGCCGAGGAAATCGAACGATCAACATAGCCAGACCGGAAGTGATGCCAGCTATGACATTGTCAGCGGCGCTAGCAGTAGGGCGCCGGGCAGCCCGAAAGAGGCAAAGAAAGAGGATGATAGCGATGAGGATTGGGAGTAGGCAATCTAGCTAACCTAAGCCCTAATTTCGGTGGCGTTTTAGGACTGCGTTGAAGATAGAGGTGAACATAATCGATCCACCATCCATCGCCATAGGAAGCGACTCTTTGTCGCCATAATTTCACGTTCTTCGCCTCTGCATGTTTTGAGAATAATCATATCTAAGAAAGCTGGAATTCGCTTGCACTCCTTGCTAGTTCATCTACAACTGGGGAGGGCAAAGAAGATCTCTACGAACACGTTACTACCACGGATGTCTGCAACCGACCTCTCAGCCGCTCATGACTAAGATCAGAGGTAGTGGTGGCTGTACAGAGGAACGAATGTTTATCTGACCGCTCGCATATTTGCGCTACTCTTGCCTCCTCTTAACTTCAATCTTATGTACCTCTGATCCTCTGATCCTTCATTAGGCCTGAATATTCCAGTGTGCATCCTGAGCAGTCCTACGGTGGTCAGGGAATAAATCATAAAAGATTATCTGCGAGCTGCAAGCTTACAAGACATAGTTGAGGAGAAACGGGATCGATATTCAGACTTATTTCATTCCTATATTCCATTGGACAATTTGCTCCCGCACAGGAGCAGTCCCACTCATAGAGGGTCAGCAATGGGGAGAAATCTCTACCAAGCCTTGGAGTAGTCGTAAGCGAAGGAATATACTCCGTAAGCCGCCACCAGTTCATTCGCATCTTTTGTCACCCTTCACCAGCCTTTACCTCAGCCTCGGCAATACGACGTGAGATCAGAGTGTTTTATAATCCTCGAGAAACATCTTCGAACAACAAATCGAAACAGATTTCCAGCCACCAATTCCCGAGTAAAAACTGCTCCTACTGCAACTTGATCTGACTAGACAGAATTAGGCGTGAAGGCGATGTCCTTGCGCTGTTCCGGCTTATCCTTCGCATCCTCCGTATGTTGGCTTTGCCTTGAATTAATGCTCCCGAAAATATGCTTGTCCTTGTTGGACAGGTGCTACCATCGTCGCCTTGGGTCACCTTCCAAGCAGGATGCCTCTCAGCTTTGAATCCTCATGTTCCTAATTACAAACTTACCGAGAGAAATGTCGACCGCCAGTAGATTCCATGCGTTTATTGTTAACCACGTTCTCAGCTCGGACTTTATTATTATTTTAGCCTTATTTTTCAAGTCATCACGTTCGGAGTCGCTGGGTGTAATATCTGTGGTCTGTGAGGAATGACTTCCCTGTCCATATACACCTATCAACGCTGTCTAAATATATTGAATATTAATCTTCAGAAAGAGTTACAGGAAAGCTGAATGCGAGAGTCGCACTTACCCAGTACAAGAAGGTCCGCTTCTTTCCAAGAGCAGAGAAGATCCATCTACATATAACTATCTTTCAAACTAGCCTGAGACCAATATCCGATGAAGAGGGTTGTGATTATCGGAGCCGGCCCATGTGGGTTGGTTGCCTTGAAGGAAATGCTTGAGAGTGGACACGACGCGATATTATTCGAACGTTCAGCAACCCTCGGCGGCGCGTTCGCGACTACGACGATATATCCAAACCTACATCTCACCATCTCCAACTGGGCAATGGCTTTTTCCGATTTTCCACCTTCGGAAAGGCTCTGCTATCCCTCAGGCGAAGAATACCTACGTTACCTTCAGAGCTACGCCGAGCACTTTGACTTGGAGCACCACATCACTTATCACTCGGAGGTTTGCAGCGCGACTTTGGGACACAATTCGCGGTGGGCTCTAGAGATAAGACAACTCCAGGAGAAGAATATACTGAGAATCGAGGCAGATGCCATCATTGTCGCAACAGGAGCCAATCAGGTACCGAACAAGATTCCACAGGAACTTGCTGGATTCGGTGGGCGAGTTATACATTCATCTCAGTACAACGATGGGTTCAAGCGTGACGTGGCTGATAAGAAACTGCACGTACTTGTTGTAGGAGGTGGTGAAAGCGGTGCCGACGTCTCTGCGGAGCTAGGAGAGCTGTCACCCAACGTTACTGTCTGGCTACGACGTTCCAGCTGTGTCGGTCCACGGTATCTCAACGCAATCAACGAGATGGAGCAGGTTGCCGTGAACAAGACTTGCGACTTTCCAGCCAACGGATTCCTGGAGGCAGCAACTACAAACCGTATGAGTGCCGGCCAGAATGTCTACGCATATGGATTCTTTCGCAGACTTCTTTGGCACACATCAGTACTGAATCGCACTCTTTCACGCATGTGCCTCGACAGCACCGCGTCCGCATTCGTAATGAACGACCAAGCGACGTACGTTACCAAGAATCAGTGCATGTACGAGGCTCTGCACGAGAAGAAGATAGAAGTTCTGGTGAGTCAAAACGTCTTGGCCAGCGATCGCACTTGTGAGTTCCAGATGCGCGACGGCACGACAGAACGGCGAGAGTTCGACGCCATAGTACTATGCAATGGCTACCGTATGGAATTCCCATGGCTTCAAGTCGAGAAATTTAATTCCAATCCGCGGTCCTGGTTCCTGCACTGCTTTCCCAAAGGCCTGGGTCACTGTCTATTCTTCGTTGGCTATGCGCGACCGCACCAGGGCGGCATCCCAGTGATGGCCGAGATCCTTTCACGATACATCGCCCTGCTGTTACACGGTGAGAGGACTCTCCCACCTGGTTATGCAGATCAGGCGCGTTGCGATGCCGAAGCCGAGCGCGAGTATTACTTCCTGAGCCCGGATTTGCACAGTCTCGTAGATTACAACGCTTTCCTAGAGAGCGTGGCACGGCGTGTGGGTTGTGAGCCCATACTGCCTGCATTCTGCGTTTTGTTGTTCAACCTCCACCTGCTAGCCGTTTTGATGCTTCTCCTCGACTACTTCAACTTGAACCCGAATACGTTGGGTCCTTGGTTTTCGACACTGCTATGGGCCGTGACCATGGCAGGCTTCTTCCTGTTCGACAATGGCCTACTAATTAAGTGGTGGTTCTATCCCAACTGGGCAGTATGGTATCGCCAACGTGGCCCTGGAGCTGTTCCTGCGCTCCCGGGTACCGTAATGCGACGAGTCAATCTGTGGACTGCCACCGCTATCACAGAAGGCTTTATTTTACTTATTCTATGGTCTGTACCGATCCTCTATGCGCAGCGTCTGCTCTCTATATTGTTATTCATACCATATACCGTTCTAACAGCACTTGGACTTAGCTTTCCAAAGGCTTGGGGAGGGCTATTGCGTCCGAAGCTCTTCGTTCTGCACAGTGCTCAATGGCGCATCTTCGATCTCTTTCTACCTTAACATATCCTGCTTGTGCTTTGGGTTTTGATTGGAAGGAGCGATTTCGATTGAATTTGATCACAATTGCCTCCATAGAATAAACATTGGTTGTGACATCTGCCACGTGATTATGTCTAAGCCGCATGTACGTACTTTGAACGGATTCTCAAAATGCGCGAATAGATTTAGCCTCATGTCCAACAAAATTTCAGTTCTTCTCTTCTAAGCTCTGTTATCACTCATCAATGCCTTTCGTTCTAACGTCTAACAGGAACACTTTATAAAATAGAGATCACGGCCCTCTAGAGGTTTCGAGTACGTCAAACGCGGCGACATGTCTGGGCAAGCGAAGATCGAGCCTGAACAAACCTATCGAAAATTCATTGATGACCTTGCTCGAAAGCTACCCAAATTCAAACCATTAGATATCTTCTTGAAGCTTGGAACAGCCGATCAAACGGCGCGCATCTCGTCATTTTCTTTTTCGGAAGACAATCTTCCATCCGATCCCCGAACAATAGATGTGTCTTCTCTGGAGAACGAGCTCAAGAAACAAACAGCTCACCAGTTACTGATTATTGAGGATGTTACCCCTGGTGTTGTAGCAATATTGGGGGGTTACTGGAGCGTCGATCCGCAATTCTTTCTGGATTTCCTTGATTCCACCACATCCGATGCGTCTTTGGACTCGCAATCGGTATGTGATGCTCTCACACCAATTCCGTGGTTTCGATTGGCCAACGTTAGAGATCACCTCCCTCCTCTCCCTTCAACAGCCCATAATGCAAAGCATGTCAACTTGCAGTTCATTGGTTCAAGAGAATATCATCCCGAAGACCCGTCGAAAGATCCTATAAAGTTACCGGACAGATTGGAATCTCGTACAAAGAATGGCATAACCCGTGTGGCAGGAGGTTGCAATCCAATACCACATGAGGGTAAAAGATTCAATCCGCTTGCTTTCATTAGACAGACCGCAGCTGCATGGTTTGATGGCGGTGACACTCACAGCATATGGCGTTATGGTGGGTCTCAAGTATATCTACCCCCGAATGCCGCCAACAGAACTCCTAGGCATAATTCTTCTTGATCCTCCTTTCCACGATGCGAAAGTACACAGTCGAAGACAATTTTCGAGATATCGCTCATTTATATCTCATCCACTTCCTCCAACGGTAGAAGCTAAGGACGTGGTCCCGCGAGCTTCATGCCAGTCATCATTAATACATTGCTTACGGTATAACACCAATGTTCAGGTCAAAGGTGTTCCTTCGCCGATGATTCTACTGCAAGACTTGTGTCGTGTCATAGCGTCTGAGTGGTTCACCGTCAATACCTACATAGAACGAGACATCAACACAATTGATTGGCGTCTAGAACAAGAGTCGGCCTTATCCCCAGAAACGTTTGAAAATTTCCTGCAAAAACTTTATACGATGCGTCGCCGAATTACCAAGTATCAAATGTTGGTCACGAACCTCCTCGAATCAATTCGGACCCACGATCGGAATTTAGCACACATTAAGCAAACGAACAGCCATCATCAATTGAATAATGAGGTTCTACTGGACATCGAAAAGGACTTCGCAAAAGTCCTAGAACAGATGTCAAACAACGCCTCCCGCATCTCAACTAGTGTCTCACTCATTACGTCTTTGATGTCGGTACAGTCCAGCTTTTACTCTCTACGTCTCAATGAACGTCTCGGCTTTCTAACAGGTCTTGCAACTGTCATTTTACCGCTCAATATCGTCGCAGCTATCCTAGCAATTCAAGGAGACTATGGTCCTGGAGGTACAAAGTTCTGGGTATTCTGGATTTCTGCGGTTCTAGCTTGCATAGCAATTTTTGCAGTATTTATAGTCTATCATTGGATTCTTCCCGTAAAATTTTCCTCCGGAGCAAAGAGAGCATAGCGTACGTAGAGAGTTATCATACGCACGCAAAGTGCACTGTTAAGGACGGGATGTAATGGTGCATTTGATAATAAGCATTCTCCTCCTAACTACTGCTTCCAAGCCAAGCTGCATAAAGACATATAGGGTTATTTGATATGACGTATGTATATTGTGTGCGAACTCGGCCAAAGGCTGTTTTATCCTGCATGTTTCTTACGCTTGAACTGATGTGCGATGAATTCAGCCTCACGTGAGTCCAGACCGGAGGACGTCGTGTTTTCTGACTTGAGCTTCTGAAACTTCACTTCGTCCCACCTAGCCTCGTATGTAACGCCATATCCCATTCATATTCTTGTCAAGGATATCCTGTTAACATTCTCTAACTTTGCTTATTGTACCATCCAGTCAACTTAACTTCCGCCATAAGATTAATCAACACTGGCACTCTTCAGCTCGAGGAGTTCCTCGAGAGGATTGTTCCCGAATATGCCATCCTATCTCACACTTGGGGAAAAGATGAAGTGACTTTCCAAGATATGAATACATTGAGCGAAACGGAACTTTGTGCAAAGGCAGGCTACACCAAAATCAAACAGTTCTGCGGCAAGGCTTTATCCTGGGATTCGAGTACGTCTGGGTTGATACCAATTGCATCGATAAAACCAGTAGCTCTGAATTGTCGGAAGCCATTAACTCAATGTTTCGGTGGTACAAGAACTCAAGCGCTTGCTTTGTGTTCCTGTCTGACATTCGTGATGTCCGACTTCACCCTTTGAAACCTCCTTCGGAGAGGCACGGTGGTTCAAAAGAGGCTGGACACTTCAGGAGCTTATAGCACCTTGGAATTTACATATCTTTAATGCTGAGTGGGAATGGATTGGCGGTAAACGCACACTAAGTAAACAGATCTCGAAGGTAACATGTATCGAGGAGAATGAGCTCTTCCAAACCGATTTGTCATCTATTCCGGTCGCAAAGAAGTTTTCATGGGCTGCATGGAGACAGACAACAAGAATCGAAGACACTGCTTACTGCCTTCTTGGAATTTTCGACGTCAGCACGCCTTTGCTCTATGGAGAAGGCAACAAAGCGTTCGCCAGACTTCAGGAGGAGATAATGAAACAGGTCGAGGACCACTCTATCTTCGTACACCAAGGGAATATGGAGTACTGCGACGGTGGCCACATAAGTGCCTTGGCTGTACACCCTAAACAATTCGCATATTCACCAAACATCAAGCTGTATCCCAGTAGCAATTCCGAGCCATACTCCATTACGAGTAAAGGCATAAGAATTCGACTGCAAGTTGTAGGAACCGACACGGCAGTACTCGATTGCGGCCCTGCAGACCAGCCTTTAACGAGATTCTGCTTGCCCCTAATACGTGTTGATGATGCAGAAGATGTGGTGGCTCGAGACATATATCGTCCATATATCGCCGTTGGTAGAGAAAGGAGACTTAATGGAGTTTGGCGAACAATATTTCTTCCGAGAACAATCCGCACTCAAGATGAGGAGCCATATTTCAAAAACAAGTCTATGATTCGGTGCTGGATTCGGTCCTTAGAGATGGTTGGTTGACGTCGCCGTCGACTTTGGTGTGTCTGCGTGGCACCGTTCCTTCAACAACCCAAGTTCGACTTGGAACGACGAGTGATCCTCATTGATAGCAGTCGGATGGATGGCTATTTCGTAAAACTGGTATTCGAAGCTCCCGATAACAGCGGATTTCTTGTGGCTCTTCATCTCGACTCCAACAAGCGAACGATTGTTGGCTTGAGCCTCGAGGATCTTAATCGTTATAGCGCCATAGCGAAACTTTTGCATGTACCAGATGGAAAAGAGAAAATTCTGGAGGAGTTGAAGAAACTTGCACTGGGCATGCCAATCACAGCACCGCCACGAATTTCTAGCTCTCTTTCAAGAAGAGGAGAGATAATCTATGCAGAAATCAGTGTGCTTGAAGCTGATGGTCGGCAGAGTTTCGCTCTAGACGTCCAAGTTGTGGTCAACCAGTTCCAAGCGCATGCCGCATCCATACAGGTGCAATCGCCGCAATAAACTCTTTTATATCATACTTTAAGCACCGGCCTTAGACTCCTAGGAATAGGGAAATTGATGGTCGCACAGAATTGCCTTGTACATATGCATTCACTACTTAATTTTGTGATTTTATAGCCGTATGCGCTGATGAGTTGAGCATTGACAAACTGCGTGCAGGACGAAAAATCGCTGCTACGTCAAAACTTTCTCTATCCAGCTTCCTCCGTATGTCTCTCTGGCTACCCAAAGCGCGCTGAATGCTCAAGTTGGGGATGTAACGCTATCCATTTGGTCGGCCCAGCTTTTCTTCTCACCCTTCGACAGACCAAAACTCGGTTGCTTGATCGGCTTGGGTCGATCGTCCTTCTGTTCAACTTTCTGTTCGGCCTTAACTTCTGCTTTCTCATCCTCCAACTTCGAGTCTTCTGGTTTAGTGTGTTTCTTGTTCGGAAATTGCAGCGTAGCCGCCGGCTGCACATCAGTCGCCTGAGACTTCGGCACTCCTGATGAAGGAAGATCAGGGAAATCGGATGCGGTAGGTGGAGCTTGTAACTGCGATGACTGCTGCCTCTGCTGGTGATCACCATTCTCACGACCACCTCGGCCTCGACCTCTGCCTCTGCCTCCTCTCCCTCGCCCGCGCCCTCGATCGCCAAACACCTCTCTAGCCTGACTCTCCACCCACTGCGACACAGGATCCTGCTCCGTAGCCGCCGGCACCGCACCAAACTCCCTCCTATCCTCCGCAGCAAACCTACTCGCCGCCACACCACCATACCCACCCCTGCGCGCCGCCCTCTCCGGCGTCCCAAACTCCTCCTCCCTCTTCTCGCTATCCCACTCCCGCCCGCCACTGGCCTTCAGCTTGCGCAGGCGATTCTTCTCGCGCTCCGCGTCCTGGGCCGCGCGCGCCACACGATCCTCGCGGCGGCGCACCACCGCCGCGGCCTCGCGCGCGGCAAAGGCCTCGGCATCGGCCGCGCTCTTCTCGTGCGCGGCCTGCAGCGCCGCGTTCTTGACGGCCATCGCCGCCATCTTGGCCTCCAGCTCGCGCTCCGACAGCTTCGCGCGCGCGGGGCCGCCCGTCAGCGTGCGGTCGCCGCGCACCGCCGTGTTGGAGGGCCGTGAGGCCTGCGGCGCTGCTGCTGCTGCTGCTGCTGCTGGGGCTTCGCTGTCGTTGGGCGGTGTGCTGGTTTCTGCGGCGCGGGTGCTGGGCGGTGGGTGGGTGTCGCGGCCGCGCGTGGTGGTGTGAGCTCGAGGGCCGCGCGGCGCATTCGGAGGCGCGGTGGGTGGCTGTGTGGGAGTGACTGCCGTGGTGGAAGAGGATTCAAGTTGTTCGACTACTGGTGGAGCGATGGGAGTAAAATCGTCGTCGAAGAGGTCGTCTGGTGGTCGTGTTTGCGCGAACTCGTCTAGCGGGTCAACGTACGCAGAGGTGGTCTGTGAAAGGCAGTAAGCACCTAGATATGGAGACCGAGGGTACATCTTGAACAGAAAACCGCGTCTAGTGTCAAAGAAAGACGAGTCATACAGGATCTGGGTCTGGTTCGCTAGGAAGCGGTTCTGAAGGAGGTGGAGGTTCGGCAGGTCGAGGAGCATAACGAGAATGTTCCATTATTTGTATACGCGTATGATGGTATTGGAGTAAGCAAACGAAAACAAAGAAAGTAAAAGTGTTGTCAGAAGAGTTGTGTTCTCAAATTATCGTATAAAATGGAGTGTAGCAGAATGGCAACTGTTTTCGGTTCCGTAAACTTTTGACCCCTCCAACTCCAAAAAGGACCAGGACGCATCAAGGTAAGGCAACAAAGAGTAAGTTCACATTCTTGTGTTCTCCACATTCGACGTCCTAATGGTATGTAGTTGGCAAGCATGGGGTTTGTAGCTATCGGCGGCGCGACCACTTTGTTCCTGCGTGATCGTGCAAAGGAGGACGGACGATGATCAGAACTGCGGCAGGGCGGCGGCGACGGTATGAAGAATAATCGAAGATAACGACCGCACGACAAATGGCTAGACTTAGATCCTAGATAGATGGGATAGGCTCCCACAATTGGCACACTTATTAAGGGTGGTGTTCTTCTCTTCAATGCATCTAATTACAGCAAGGCTTCGGCTATTCGTACACCCCCATCGACTTTACGCACCCCGTTTCCCCCCTCCTTCTCCCGCGCCCCCCTTCACTGACTTTACGGCTCCCCTGCCTAAATTCAAGCGTATTTTTGAGCATGTTAGGGTATTTTTGAGCACACACTTTCCGAAAACAGTGGAGCAATAAACGGCTTCACTCATCACTCACATTTCAGAGATTACTCAACAACAACGAATGGAATGGAGAGAATTCAAAACAAGGTGATAGGTAATTGTATTCGATACCATGTATGTCAATCTTAGCCAATGACACCTTGTGGTTGAGCCATGGGAGATGCCAGTCGGTGGAGAGCAGTCGAGCACCATTGATCACAGAGGAACGTAATCCAACCCCATATATTTCTTACCTGACATTGCCTACGGTGAATTCCAAAAGCATAGAGCCTAATCCTCGCGAGAGGAAGGATTCATTCACTTTCTGCGCTTTGCGTGCGTCCCGCGTCTTGTCATGCGGGAATCGCTGCTTGAGCAACGAAATGACCTTCACAATGTATTCGCACGTGCTTTCATCAAGGCTGTCGTAGAATTCTTTGGCGTTGCACCCAAATCATCCGCGAGCAAAACAGTCTGTTCATCCTTCTTCATGTCATCTTCATCGTACAGCTTGGCTCTCTAGCTGCACTCTTTGAGCCTCGAAGAACTCGAGCCTCGCAAAGAGTTCTTCGAGGAGCTATTCCTCATTTGGAAGGCGTCTATACCCTCCTTCAGCCTAATTTCAGCCTCAAAGTACTGTGATTGCAAGTTGAGTTGACGTTGGATGTGCAATGCGATTTGGTGTTGACAACTTTTCTGAGTACGTCGGCTCCAAGTGAGTCTGTCTTCGCAAGTGAAAAGGCTGCTGAGGTTTACTCCCAGCTGGTGATAGATTTCCCCAATATGAGTTGCGGTGTACCGGTTGTGATCGGATGTAACCGAAAATTGCCTTGAAGTGAAGTAAGATCTCACTCGGTGAGATCCTAAGGGTCGATGCTGCCCGAGTTCATGTGTATTGCACTGGCTAAGGGTCGTACTGAGAAATGCGTAGGCCGTGACTAGAAAAACGCCCCTAGTCTGGGGAGTACTCCCTAAATTTTGGCTGGGGGGTGCGTATACTCATTTAGGGGCGTCGAATACCTGTGGTCTTGTCTTACTAGCATAGCCATTTGTGCGAAGCATGTGTGGAAATTCGCAGTGATCTGCGTGAACAGTGCGTCATACTTTGCATTGATTTGGGTGAAATCTGCGTCGAATTTTGCACTGAGGGCGTTCATTTTCACATCGATCTTCTCTTCGATGTGAATTATCTGCGAATAGGCCACCTTAAGTCGGGACTCCAGCACATCAAGGCGCTCGTGGAATGAAGAGCGAGGAACAGTGTCAATAGAAGACGAAGAACCGGTATCAGCATTACCGTGTATCAAGCCTGTAGAAACGGCTGTCAGTCACCGCGAAAACTGGATATCAGTGAATGTATCCTACGGCTTCGGACTCGGAGTTCACGACTGCAGACACGTGGTGCCAAAGTGCCAGTAGTGCGGCAGAAAACCCGAAGCATTGTTGTTTGAGACTATGGAGTGTATGGTAAATCAAACATCCATAGAGACAGGGGGCTTGTTGTTGTGCCGTAGGAGGTTGATAGAAGAAAGTCGATGACTGAAGGAAAGCGTCGATGATAAAGGGAAAGCCACATGACAGAGGGAAAGCGTCGACTCGACGCCAAAGCACGGTACGCTGAAGCTAGGAAAGACCCAGGTTGGAAAGGTAACCC
>Ga0335072_10001413_pt1 | contig 39129 bp, 35 predicted proteins | sample Lox_Sample_21_FD_206725 | JGI IMG/M metagenome (GOLD analysis project Ga0335072, IMG submission 206725) | Soil microbial communities from Loxahatchee National Wildlife Refuge, Florida, United States - Lox_Sample_2.1 | ecosystem: Environmental > Terrestrial > Soil > Wetlands | place: USA... | reverse complement strand
CGGTTTTTCTCGAGCAGCGCAATGAGCTTCGCGACCTCGGCTTCCCGGCCTATGAGCGCCTCGACGCGCGCCGGCAGCCGCGCCGCGAACGGTGGCTCGAAACGGGCCCGGACGTTCAGTGTCTCAGCATCAACGGGGGTCAGGGGCCCGACGTAGCGGTAACCGGAGCCGTGCACCGTCAGGATATAGCGCGGTTCGGAAACGTCGTCGCCAAAGGCGCGACGAGCCAGCGCGATGAGACGATTCAGCGTCGACGGCGTGACGTAGCGATGGCCCCATACCGCATCCAGCAGCTCGTTGCGGGTCACCAGCTCGTTGGAGCGCTTCAACAGCTGTGCGATGACCGCGAATACCCGCGGCTCGAGTGCGACTTCGCGCCCCTGATGCAGGAAGCGCCGATTGCCCAGATCGACCAGGAAATCGCCGCAGCGATACTGGGGAGCACTCACGGTGAGGTACCTTGGGGCTACTACCGCCGACTCTACCAGTGCGGCCCGGTCCTTAGGATAGTATTCGCCACCCGGTCAGCCTTTCGGGAGAGATCATCGATGGCCAAAGCCTATTGGATCACGTTCTATCGCGCGGTCAGGAAGCCTGACGCTCTCGCCGCGTACGCCAGGCTCGCCGGTCCGGCGCTGCAGGCGGGCGGTGGCCGCATGTTGGCGCGCGGCATGCCCGCGGCGGTGCACGAGCAGGGCCTGCTGCAGCGTACCGTGCTGATCGAATTCGACAGCCTGGAGCAGGCGAAGGCGGCTTACCAGAGCCCCGCATACCGGGAGGCGCTCGCAGTGCTCGGCGACGCCGCCGAGCGGGACATCAGATTCGTGGAGGGCGCGGCCTAACTCAGGGAGTCGATGATCCGCTGCGCGGCCACGGCGGCGCCGTCGACTCGGCGCGACCTTGCAGCCGTTGCAACAGCGGTGCTGGCGTAGGCCGGACGGCCCAGCAGTTCCCGCAGCTCGCGCGCCAGCCGGCCATCATCGTGCGCGCGGCGGAATGGCAGGACACGGCCAACACCCAATCGCGCGGCGCGTGCGGCGTTGTCGGGCTGGTCGAATCCGGCAGGCGTGAGGAGCTGTGGGCGGCCGGAGCGAAGAGCCTGGGAGAGGGTCCCGATCCCGGCCTGGTGGACGATGGCCGCTGCGCGCGAAAACACATGGGAATAGGGCAGGTAGTCGAAGGCGGCAACGTCGGGAGGCAATCGATACGGGAGCGGCGTGCCCGTCAGAAGCAGCCCACGAACGCCAAGCGTCTTGCAGGCCGCGATGGCTTGCCTCCAATAGTCCCTCGCGAGCCAGACAGCGGACGACCCCAGTGCGAACACCACGGGGGGCGGACCTGCGGCCATGAATTCCTCGAGCGCGGCGCCGGGTTGCGGTGTGCCTTGCGGATCGGGCGCGTCGTGCAGGGCGGCGCCACACAGCAGCGTTTGCGCGGGCCAGTCCGGCTGCGGTTGCGCGAGCGATGGGTCGAACAGCGCGAGCGTGCCCCGGGGAGAGAACTGGCCATCGATCAGCAGAGTCGCTTTCGCCGCAGGCAATCGCAGCTCGGCACGCAACGCATGCAGCGGCCTCTCCCAGCGGCGTACCAACGCGCGCACGAGATCGAGCATCGTGCCATGCGGCCAGCGGCCAAAACGCGGCAGTCGCTGCAGCCACTCGAAGTTCGGGATCAGGGACGGATCGGTGATCGAGAAGAGGCCATAGGGGGCGAGCACGCTCGACAGCCAGGGGAGTCCGCGGCGCTCGGCGAGCAGCGGCAGCACGGGAGTCAGGGGATGCGAGACGGCCAGCGCGACTCCCTCCACGGCAACCTGCACATCGGCGTAAGCGCGGCGTAACGGACCTGTCACCATGGCCTCGAAGAGGCGCTGGGGTCCGCTCCAGGGGTCGAAGAACCGCCGCGCGATCTGCTCGGGGTCCCCGAGCTCGGCAAGGGAGGGTGCGAGCGGCGCGAACTCCAGGCCGGCCGCCTCGACGCGCGTACGGTAGTCGATCGAAGTCGCCAGGCGCACCTGCTGCCCGCGTGCCGCGAGTGCCCTTCCCACGGCTATGTAGGGATGCAGGTCCCCCAGGGAACCGAGGGTGGCAAGCAGGATGCGGCTCATTCTTTCGGGGGCTTGAGTGCTCGGCAAACCGGTACGGACGAGCGATGAGCGGCGGTACAGTACGGTAACGCGAGCGGTAAAATCCACTCGTCAAACCGTCCCGTGAGACGTCATGAAGATCAAAGTCCCCGGCGCGCTGGCGCTGCTTTGCTTCGTTCCTCTGGCCGTGGCCGCCGGCGGGCATACCTGGCAGTTGAAGCCGACCCCCAGGACCGTAACCTGGGGTTATTACTCGGCGAGCGCCGCGCCCGTCCTTCGGATCCATTCCGGCGACACGGTGGAGATCCAAACGCTGCTCACCTCGAGCCCGAAGCGTCTGGCCGAAGCGGGCGTGCCGGCGAACGAGATCGAGCAGCCGCTGCGCGACATCTTCGATCAGGTGACCGATCGCGGCCCGGGAGGCCACATTCTGACGGGCCCCATCTACGTCGAGGGCGCTGAGCCCGGCGACGTGTTGGAGGTCCGCATCAGGTCGATCCGGCTCGCGATTCCCTACGCCTACAACGGCTTTGGGCCGGGCAGGGGTTTCCTGCCCGATGACTACCCGTACGGGAGGATCAAGATCATTCCCTTGGACGCCAAACGCATGGTGGCGGACTTTGCTCCCGGTATCGAAATCCCGCTGCACCCGTTTTTCGGCAGCATGGGTGATGCTCCGCCGGAGGCCGCGGGACGGGTGAGCAGCGGACCTCCCTGGATGCATGCCGGCAATCTGGACAACAAATGGCTGGTTGCCGGCACGACCCTGTACATCCCGGTGAATGCGCCGGGAGCACTCTTCTGGGCGGGCGACGGTCATGCGGGTCAGGGTGACGGCGAAGTCGACATCACCGCGATGGAGACTTCACTGGTCGGCACGTTTCAGCTGATCGACCGCAAGGACATGCATCTGCTGTGGCCGGCCGCGGAGACACCGGACTATTACATCTCCATGGGAATCAACGCGGATATGACCCAAGCGGCGCAAATGGCGGTGCACCACATGATCGATTTCCTGATGCAGGAGAAACATCTCTCCCGTGACGACGCCTACATGCTTTGCAGCGTCGCCGCGGACCTCCACATCAGCGAGGTCGTCGATGGCAACGATGTGGTCAGCATGATGATGCCGAAGGCGATCTTCGCTTCCCGGAAAGCGGACCGGCCCGGCCACGGATCGTGAACACGGTAGGTTCCATCCGGCCGGTCCCGGGTTCACGGGGCTGATTCCCGGCAGGCAGATTCGCCGGCGGATCAGCGGATTCACGGCTCTCCTATACAATGTGCGGTTGGCGGCTCCACCTGAGGTGTTCGACATGAAACGTTTTCTGTTCGGTACGGTCCTTATGAGCGTCGCGGCTCTGCCGGCGATGGCGGCCCTGCAGCAGGGCGAATCGGCGCCCAAGTTCACGGCGCAGGCGTCTCTTGCCGGCAAGACCTTTACGTTCTCGCTGAAGAAGGCCCTGAGGAAGGGCCCGGTGGTCGTCTACTTCTACCCGTCCGCGTACACCGGCGGTTGCGATCTCGAGGCGCACACCTTTGCGCAGGACAGCGAGAAGTTCAAATCCGCGGGCGCCACCATCATCGGCGTATCACTCGACAGCATCCGGCGCCTCAATGATTTCTCCGCCGACCCCAACTACTGCGCGGGCAAGTTCCCGACGGCATCGGACACCGGCGGCGCGATCTCGAAGTCCTACCAGGTCGAGGTCCACCAGGGACCGCCGGGCCTCAAGGATGTGCGCGGGGTCGACATCGGTCATGGATTCGCGGACCGGACCACCTTCGTCATCGCGCGTGACGGCAAGATCGTGAGCGTGATCAGCCAGGTGTCGCCGGAAGAGCATGTCGCGAAGGCTCTCCAGGTGGTTCAGCACCTGCACATGAAATCGCAGGGCGCCTGAGGGAACGGGGGGTCAGCGGCAGTCGAGGGGTAGCTGTTGCGGCTTGATCCCTTCGCTGCCGCTGCAGCTCCATGTGATCTCGCCGTCGGTCTGACGCCTGGGCGTGAACACGAGGTCACCCTTTTTCGTGTGAGCCGTCAACACCATGTGCTGCGTATCGAGTGACAGTTGCACTCCATTCGGCAGTTGGTCGGTGACGCCGGCTTCGCTGAGGGATTGCGGGATGGCCTTCTGGGCGAGGTAATAGCTGACCAGCTGCTGCCGGGCCGTCTGTGACTCGATGTCGGCGGCCGTCAGCACCGCGCGTACGGTGTAGTCCTGATAGGCGGGTATGCCGATCGCCGCGCATATGCCGATCAGATAGACGTAGATGAGCAGGCCGATGCCCGCACCCATTCGTCCCGCATAGGGCACGAACGCGGCGAGGACGTAAGCCAGCGGGTTTCGATGGGGTATGACCGGGTGCAGGTCGAGGACCCTGATGACCCGCTTCGCCGTCCACGGGTAACTCGCGAGCAGCTCGTGGAACGATATCCAGAACCCCCGGGCAGCCGCCACCTGCCGTCGATACCCTTCCATGGTCACGGTGGCCCAGCTCTTCGCGCCCGCGGACAGGGCCGCCAGGGAACGGGCGGCCACCTCGGGTGATTGGCTGCAGGCGAGCCCGTGGCGATCACAGGTGCTTTCCCGCGCGCGCGAAAATGCCGCTCCCAGGATCGGCAGCCGCAGAGCCGGCCAGCGTAGCAACGCGAGCAGCCAGTTGTCGTGCCGCAGGACATGCCCGAGCTCGTGACCGATGTAGAACCGGACTCCGTTCGGGCTTCCCTCCATCGCATCGACCACGCCCGACAGGAGGATGACGTACTTTCGCCCCAGGAACCAGGTCGCGAAGGCGTTCATGACGCCGTTCCCGTTCAGCACATACATGGTCGGGGTCTCGGGCACCTGCAGTGCCTCGCAGCACACCGCGAGCTGGCCGTGGAGGTCAGGCAGCTGGTGCTCGGTCACTTCCGTGGCATTGCCCCGCAGGTGGGAGATGGCCGCGGATTTCACGAACACGTACGCGATCGCGCCGATCAGTGCAACGGTGATGACTGCGCCCGCCGCCGAGGCGACTGCTTTGGTCCCCCCGTGCCAGATGGCTGCGAGAATAGCCGCCCAAATGAGCACGCCGAGCACCATCGACAGAACGGTCAATACCCTGTCGCGCGGGAAAACCTTGTCGCCCATCGTCCGCCCCCTGTAGCAGATGTCATTTTTGCGCCGACCCGCCGGCGCTCGATTCATTGTTATGCTACTTCGCGGGAATCATGCCCCTACCGTGCTGACAGGTCAACAGACCGGCCTCGGCCGCTCACCTGTTGGCGTATTCGGTGAAGACGTAGTCCCGGTCTTTCGCGATGGTGTGGCATGCGAAGCCGCATCTGGCATCGTGCGACTGCGGCGGGGAGTCCGCAGTTGTCCCGGGTGTATACGCACCTGACCTGGCGTCATACTCGAACTCGGCCCATCCCCAGCCACCGCTGTCCGCGAATCTATTGCCGTCCTTGACCATGAAATCGACGTCGTGGAGGGTACCGGGGACGTCCGGTTGACCGGGCTCTCTCACCTGCTGCTTCGGGATCCAATGGAGCTTGGCCATCCTGGCGCCGTTGGGGAAGGGTCTGCCATTGTCAGGAATGCCGGCCCTGAATGCGGCGATCATCGCCGGATTGCCCAGAATCGCCGCGTACTTGTCGCCGTTGTGGCTGACGGAGATGAGCTGCCAGCCCTCGTAGCCCCTGAACTCGGAGAACGCGAGGCCGTTCGGCACCCTGAGGGAGTACCTGTCATGGGCGGACATGGCTGCCCCGGTGGCGAGGCCTATGAGCGAAAGGGCACCCGCTACGGCGGCCAGTGTGCTGTTGAGTTTCATGGCGAAGACTCCCCATTGAGCGCCCGGCCTGCACATTGCGCCATTTGCCGCCCTCGGCGCAATAGAGCGTAAGTACTAGGCCGGCCGGTCCTGCCAGGCCGGCCATACCTGCACGGCCCCAGGGTCGATGGCGAGCCGGCAGGGCGATCCGGGCTCGAATACGCCCCCTGCGGTGATGCCCATGACCGCTTCGCCGATGCGCACCAACACGCGCTGCTCGATGCCGAGCATGAAGGTGCTCTCGATGGTCCCCGGATACGCGCCGTCGGCCGCAAGGCGGACACCGCTTGGAGAGACGGTCCACCCAACGCGGTCTCCCGGTGTGAGGTCCGGGGCCGCGACAGAGAGGAGTATCCCCTTGCCGATGGAGATCTGGTCGCGGCTCTGACAGGTGCCGGTTCCAACATACTCGGCGCCGAGGAGGCGGGCTACGGTCTCGCTGGCGGGCCGCCGAAACACCGCCTCGGTGGGGCCGCACTGCAATGCGCGCCCATGCTCGAGGATCACGATCTCATCCGCGAGGAGCGCGGCCTCGATGGGATCGTGAGTCACGACGATCGTCGCCGCCGACAGCTCCTGCTGCAGCGTGCGCAGGTCGTCACGCACCTGCGAGCGGCGAGGCGCATCGAGCGCCGAAAGGGGCTCATCGAGCAGCAGCAGTTTTGCAGGCCGCACGAGCGCGCGGGCGAGAGCGACCCGCTGTTGCTGGCCGAGGGATAGAGACGGGGGCCGGCGGCCGGTGAGGCCCTCCAGTCCCAGCCGCTCGAGCCAGTGTTTCGCGGCCTTCGCGTCGGCGCCGCGCGGAAAATGCAGATGCTGCATGACCGTCAGGTGTGGGAAGAGGCCGTAATTCTGCGGCACGTAGCCGATGCCGCGATCGGCCGGGTCGAGGCCCGACAGCTCCCGCCCGTTGACGCGAATACTGCCGCGGTCGCCCTGCTCGAGCCCGGCCATCAACTTGAGGGTCAGCGATTTTCCCGACCCGGAGGGACCGAGAATGGCGAGCCGATGCGCCCGCGTCGACCAGGCCGCCCGCAGGTGGAAGGCACCGAGAAGCTTTTCGACGTCGAATTCGATGTGCGGGGACTCGCCGTGAACCACGTGCGTCCCGGGTGGGGAATGCGGATCGACGTCAGCTGCGATCCCCAGAGGCGCGGCTCCGAGCGGGGACACGGCATGAGCGGTGTCAAAAGTTCCGGCCGTCACAGCGCTCAACGCCAGGACGAGCAGCGCCAGGACGAGCGTGGGCACCAGCACCGGCAGCATTGCCGGCAACCCCTGCGCGCCGAATGCAACATACGTGTAGACCGGAAGCGAATAGGGATGGTAGGCGACCATGACGGTCGCGCCGAATTCGCCGAAGGCGCGCAGCCAGGCGAGCAGCATCCCGGAGAGGATGGAAGGCCACGCCATCGGCAGCGCGATTCGCAGAAACAGCTCGAGAGGACGGCGTCCGAGGGTCGCGCCGACACCTTCCAGCACGGGATCGATCGAGGCGAAGGCCGAGCGTGCGGCAATGACGAGAAATGGCGCTGCGACGAAGACCTCCGCGAGCACGATCCCGGTGAACGAGTCCGTCAGGGCGCCGGCGGTGGCGCGCCCCAGCGGACTGCCGTAGCCCACGAGAAAGAGAAGCAGAATGCCGCTGGCGAGCGGGGGCAGGGCGAGCGGCAGTTGGATCAGAAAGCCGACGACGGTGGACAGGCGCCCCTGCACGCGGGCCAGCGCATAGCCGAGCGGGATCCCGCCAAGCGCGATGAGCAGCGTGGCAACCGATGCGCTGGCGATGGAGACGGCACTGGCATCGAGAAGTGCGTGGGTGTCGACGTCATGCCAATCGGCCCACCGTCCCTGGGCGATCCCGGCGAGGAGTGGAGCAACGAGATAAAGCGCGAGAAGCGCGGCGAGGCCTGAAAGGGGTGCCGGAAGCCGACGGGTCACTGGTTCCCGGTGGCCATCGCCCGAATAGCCGGCGGCGCGCGATCGGGCTTCCCGGACAGGGTCGGCCGGCTCAGCGTTATCCCGTGTCCTGCGAGGAGGCGTCGCCCTTTGCTGCCGAGCAGGAAGGCCACGAATCGCCGGGCGCCGGCCGCATGCGGGGCGCCGCGCAGAATCGTCACCGTGTAGACAGCCTGCGGAGCGATTGCCGCAGGCAGCGGGACCGAAGGAATCCGGGCGTCGTTGATCTCGGTCGAGTAGAAGAAGCCGGCGTCGATCTGGCCGGACTGAATGCGGCCGACCAGGGTCTCCTCAGGGAGCACCTGCGAGGGATTGTCGGGCGCGCCGAGCACCCGCGCCGCGAGGCCGGGCTGATGGTAGAACTGCTCCGCGGAGGCCATGAGCTTCACCGTGAGGGCTCCCTTGGGATCGAGCTTCGGATCGGTGCGGCCGAGCCGGAAGCCGGGTTCCGCGAGCACCTCGTACCAGGGCTTGGTTCTGAAGTCGGCCGCGAACCGGCTGGATGAATTGTAGCCGATCATGAGCGCGGACTTGCCGAAGGAGACGTACCAGCTCACCCAGGAGCCGTTTGCCTGACCCATCAGGGTCGCGTTCACCCTGGGATTGGCGCTGATGAAGACATCGCCCTGGCGGAGCCGGCCCTTGATCTGGTTCGCCAGCAGGTTCGAGCCCCCGGCGTAGCCGCGGAACGTGTCACCCGTGGCGGCGGTGAAGCCGGGGCCGATGCCGTGCTCCATCAGGTTGACCAGCGATCCGGCGTACAGGACGTTTACCGTCTCAGCGGCTTGCGACGAGGGCGCCCGCGACGCGATCAGTGCGACAGCCAGCAGCGCGACCGCGCGCCAGGGGCGACGGCTTCCGGGGTTTGCGAGGTCGTTCATGATATCGGGTGCTCCGTCCAGGTATGGCGTATTCGCGCGAAGATCACTCAGAAGGTGAAGCGTCCGCCGATCGTCGGAGCCGTATTGCTGTTGTGATAGTAGGGCACGCCGGGGCCATGCGGAATGGCGATGGCCAGGCCGCCGCTCACGTCGGAATACGCAATTCCGGCAAAAGCGTCGAAGCGCTTGGTGAAGTGATGATCCGCGTAGAGCGAGAACTCATTGAGGGTGCCGGCGCAGGAGCTGCGAAAACCCGCGGTCGGCGAGCACGTCGACGGCACACGAAAGTCGTTCTGCAGCTGGTGGTACCAGGATAGGGCGATGTCGGTCCTGCTGTCGAAGGCGTAGCGCGCCCCCGTCCACCAGATCTGCACGATCTTGGGCGAATCGAGATTGTCGTCTTCGACGCCACTCATGAAATAACCGCCCTGATCCGAAGCGCCTACACCCAACGGGTTCGAGGGGTTGGTCTGCCGGATGTGCTCGTAGCCGGCATAGAACTTGAACGGGTCCCACGCATATCTGACGGCGGCCATGACGGCGCTGTTGTCCGTCACGATGCCATAAAGCGTGTTGTCCGTTCCGATCAGATTCGGCCCGGCGATGGGATTCGTATTGATGCTGTCGAGGGTCGACTGATACGGCTGTGTCGGGCTCTGAGCGCCGAGCAGCGGGTTGACGATGCTGATCGCCTGGTTGTATTGCTGATAGACGATGTCGGCAGACAGATTGGCGTATGCGCCGCCGATGTCGAACCCGAAGGCCGTGTTGTGCGGCTGCTCCGGCGTACAGGTCGCGGCAGTCCACGTCGCGGCCGCGGAGTAGCAGCCGCCCGAACCGTCGGCGAACTTATGCATCGCGCCGAAGTGGACCGGGCCATACGCGAGGCGATACTTCACGGCATCGTCCCAGCGGGTGTCCTCGGTGTCGCCGCCGGCGGCCATCGTACCGTTGTAGCCAATGTACGAAAAGGCATAGGCGCCGCTGGCCGGATCGTAGAGGAGCATGGCGTCCGTGCCCAGGGCCCGTTGACGGCCGAAGGTCAGTGTACCGAGCTGTTCGGACGATACGCCGCCGTAGAATTCGTCATTGAAGGGTTGACCTGCGCGCGCGCCGTCGATGGCTTCCGAATAGCTGCCCCTGGGAAGGCCGTTGTCCGAGATGTCCGTTGCAGACGCGTTCGCGAGCTGGCCGGATTGGGGATTGATGCCGGTCGAGGCATCGAACACGACAGCCCAGCCATCCATGAGCTCTTCCTTGCCCTTGATGCCCAGACTCGTCTGCGACAGGTTGTTCGGCTCGATGAGCCACTGGGACTGGTTGCCGTTGCGGTTGACCAGCGACTCACCTTCGTAGTTATAGGGGCTCACCGGCATGCCGTGGCTGACCCAGCCCACGCCGACGTCATACGCGCCGAAGATGGTAATGCCGTGCCAGGTCAGTGGGCAGTCGGTGGTCGCGAACTCGCGCAGGCTGCCGCACGCCTCGGAGGCGGCGGGCGCCGCCGCCGCGGTAGCTGCGGTGGCCGGACGATCCTGGGCGAGGGCTGCATGATTCCAGGCGAAAACTGAAGCAAGCGCCGCGAGGGCGCGCCACGAGACAGACCGCATCTTCATTCACCCCGGGGGGATTTGATCGTTGCAACGGCACCGCTGGAAACGATTCCAAGCGGTATATTCGATCGTATATTACGAAGGGAGGCCCCTGCAAGCAAACGATCAACACCCTCCCCGCGGCCGACCGAGGCTGCCCGCTATTGGACCAGTGAGTAATGGCGGTATGCGCCGTAGCCCAGGCCGCATACTCCGGTGAGCAGGGCAGGTATCAACAGCGCATGTTCCTGCATCCGTTCAAACAACAGCGCGCCCATTGCGCTGCCGAACATGAATGTTGTTGCCACCACGATGCAAACGAACACGCGCAGCATATCCACGGGCAGGCCGCGCAGCAGATGACCCAGGCTGGTGCCGAGGTCGGTGAAGATTCCGGTGACGTGCGTGGTGCGGATGATGGCGCCGCTGTAGGCGCTGACCATGCCGTTCTGCAGCCCCATGCCGATCGAGGCCAGGTAGAGCCCGATCGAGCTCGACGCATCCAGAAATGGGATGGCGCAGAAGAGCAGCACGGACTCCAGTGTCAGCGCCACGCCGTAGCGGCGCCCGAGCTTCAGCGTGCTTTGCTGCACGATCATGCCGCTCAACATGGCGCCGAGCACGAAGGCGCCGATCGCGAGTACCCAGTGTGCCAGCTCCAGCCCATCCGCTTTCCCCAGCGCGATGCCGAGCAGGCTGGTATTGCCGGTCATGTTGCTGATCGACTCGTGGCGAAAGCCGAGATAGCCCACTGAGTTGACCAGGCCGGCGATGAACGCCAGCACTCCCGTGCCGAACCACGCCCAGCGGGGTAATTGACGCAGCCAGGGCATTAGGCGGGTCTTTCAATGATCCAAACGGTGTCCCCCGAGTTTATCAGGCACCTGGCGGGGGTCTGCGTTAATCTCGGATTCCCACGATGCTCTCCTGACGGTCATGAGCACAAGAGCCCGATCACTCGCAGTTCTGGCCCTGTTTTTCTGCCTGCCGGCGCTGGCGGCAGCCCCCGAGGCCAGGCCGCCCCAGGGCGAGTACACGCCGTCCGGCGCGCAGATACTTTCAGAATCCAAGCCTGGGGAATGGCGCAGGCCGGATCCCGAGGACCTCCTGGTGATGCGTCTACCCTCCGGGCGCGTCGTCCTGGAGCTCGACCCGGCCTACGCGCCGCTGCACGTGGCCAATATCAGGACCCTGGTCAGGGAGCGGTACTTCGACGGCTTGGCGATCGTCCGGGTGCAGGACGGCTTCGTTGCCGAGTGGCAGGATCCCGAAGGGGTTGACGGCGGCGACCCACACAAGCTCCGGTCACTCGGAATGGCGCAGGCGACTCTGCCTCCCGAATTCACGCGCCCGATTGCGAGCTCCCTTCCCTGGGAGAAGCTGCCCGACGGCGATGTCTACGCTCCGGAAGTCGGATTCTCCGACGACCTCCCCGCCGCACGCGATCCGTCCCGGAGCGAGACGTGGCTGGTCCACTGCTATGGCACGCTGGCGGTCGGCCGGGACAATCCGACGGACTCGGGCAACGGCAGCGATCTCTATGTCGCCATAGGCGAGGCGCCCCGGCGGCTCGACCGGAACCTGGCCGTGGTAGGGCGTGTCCTCGAAGGCATGGACAAGCTCTCCGCGCTCCCCCGCGGAGACGGTCCGATGGGGTTTTACGCCCGCGCGCAGGAGCGCACACCCATCCTGGATGTGCGAGTCGTCGCCGACCTGCCGGCGGCACAGCGGCCCAACATCGAGATTCTCCGGACCGACAGCCTTACGTTCCAAAGGTTGCTTCAGGCTGCCCGCGACCGTCACGACGCGTTCTATGTCACGCCTCCCGGCAAGGTCGATGTCTGCGCGGTGCCGGTGCCCGTGCGCGGTTCGCGCGGCCGACCGCTGAACTGAAAGGTGGACGCTTCCATGGCGGCAATTCCTCGTGGCAACTGTCGAAAATCGGCTGGGCCACTCGTCCATATGACGAACGCGGCAATCATCGACCAAGGAGCCCTGCTATGACCCCCACCATCACGGCCTTTGCGACGTCGCCTGATCGGGGCAGGGGATTGGCGCGTGACATGCGCGTTCGCTGGGCGCTCGAAGAGGTGGGCCAGCCTTACGAGGTTCGGCTTCTTACGTTCGAAGCCATGAAGGAACCCGCGCACCTCGCGCTGCATCCTTTCGGGCAGATTCCGACGTATGAAGAAGGTGATCTCACCTTGTTCGAGTCGGGCTCGATCATATTCCACATCGCGGAACGCCATGCGGGCCTGTTGCCGCGCGATCCGAATGCCCGGGCGCGCGCGATCACATGGATGTTCGCCGCGCTCAGCACGGTAGAGCCGCCGATCCTCGACCTCAGCGTCGCCAAGTTCCAGGAGGGCGACAAGAGCTGGGCAGAGCAGCGCCTGCCTCTCGTCAAGGACCGCATTCGCAGGTGCCTGGCCCAACTTTCCCGCCGGCTCGGCGATGCGGACTGGCTGGAGGGCGACTTCAGCGCCGGTGATTTGATGATGGTGGCGGTGCTGCTCCGGTTGAAAGCATCCGGCATCCTGGAGGAATTCCCGTCGCTCTCCGCCTACGTAGCCCGTGGCGAAGCACGGCCCGCCTACAAGCGCGCCTTCGCCGCTCAACTGGCGGTTTTCACGGCCGCTTCGACCGGCGCATAAGAGTTCGTCGGCGGCAGGTTCGCGGTCTATCGAGCAGCTGCGCTCCCACCTGGGGCGCTGGCCTTGCCGTGTGGGGTATGCCGGTTGCTGAGAGGCGTCACTTCTCCTCGATACTGAGGGGCTCGAGCCGCATTGACAGACGCAAAGCCCCAACCCCGATCCGGTGTGCCGTCGGGGACCCCCGATGCATCCGAGGAGAGACGCGAAAGCTTCAGCGAGCAGGACGCAGAGGATATCGAGGAGCGGTCGCGGCTGCGCGCGCCCATGATCTACGAGGTCGTGCGGCGTGAAGGCGAGGAGGAGATGTGCCGGCCCCTCACCTCGCTCTGGTGGTCGGGCGTGGCCGCGGGGCTTTCCATCAGCTTTTCACTGCTGACCGAGGCGATCCTCAAGGTACATCTGCCGCCCGGCCCCTGGCAGCCGCTCATCGTGAGTCTGGGATATCCGGTCGGCTTCCTGATCGTGGTGCTGGCACGGCAGCAGTTGTTCACGGAGAACACGATCCGGGCGGTCCTGCCTCTGGCGGCGGAATTCAACGCCTCGAATCTTTCCAGCCTCGGCCGCATGTGGGGAATCGTGTTCGCGGCCAACATGGCCGGGACGCTGGCAGCGGCGGCGTTCTGCACGGTCACGCCGGTGCTCTCGCCGGACCTTCGCGCCGGAATGCTGCAGATCAGCGCCGAGATGATGCAGAACGGCTGGGCAGCCATGTTCTTCAAGGCGGTCGCGTCCGGATACCTGATCGCCGCCATGGTATGGCTCATACCAAGCGCCGAGGCCTCACAGTTCTACGTCGTCATGCTGATGACCTACCTGATCGCAGTCGGCGGCTTTACGCACGTGGTCGCCGGCAGTGTTGAGGCGTTCCTCCTTCTCCTCAACGGCCAGCTCGGCCTGGGGCACCTGCTGGGCGGATTCACCGTACCCGTGTTTCTCGGCAACGTCGTCGGCGGTACGGCGCTGTTCGCCCTGATCTCCTATGCCCAGATAATGAAGGAGCTTTGAAGATCGACCCCAGGGCATTCCGCATGGCATGATGAAGGGTATGACACAGGTGAACCGCGTATGAGATACATCAAAGCGAGCCTGGTTCCCGGGGAGAGCGTCGTCTACCACACGCGTCTTCATTGGGTCGTGATGCTGCGGCACATTCTTCTCGGCTTGCTGCTGTTTGCCGCCGGCGGCGGGCTGCTGTACTACTTCCTCCATCACCCGCCATCCAGCATCGGCAGCAAACATGTCATGGAGGGCGGCGTGGCCGCGCTCCTGGCATTCGGTTTCGTGGCGATCCTGGCGGGTGCGGTGCGTCGAAACGCGACGGAGATGGCTGTCACCACCCGCCGCGTCATCGTCAAGCAGGGCCTCATGAGCCGTAAGACGATCGAAATGCTGCTGAACAAGATCGAGACGATCGAGGTCAGCGAGCCCATGATGGGCAGGATGCTGGGCTATGGCAGCATCACGATAGTCGGCACGGGCGGCACCTCCGAGCCATTCCACAAGATCGCGCATCCGCTGCAATTCCGCAGCGCGGTGTTGCAACAGCTCGAGAGACTGCCTGCGGGTCCGGCGTTGTCGCCCAATGGCACGGCGTCGAAGCCCGCGACCTGACTTACTCCAGGAACTGCGCTACATGCCGGTTGATGAACTTCCCGTCTTCCGGCGATGCGCCCGCTCCCGCAGGGTGGCCCCACAATGAGGGAATCGGTACCAGCTGACAATGGGGAATGAAGGCGGCTTCGTAGCGTGCGTCGGTCACCGGAAAGTACAGGTCGGTGGCCGAGGGCATATATAGGACCGGCACCTTGATGGAGCGCAGCGCGGCTTCGACATTGCCGCCGAACGGCGGTGTGTTGCCGACGTCGTTGCTCTCCCAGGTACGCATCTGCAGGATGAGATTGTTGGCGTCCGCGCCGGGTATGAAGTGCGTCCTGAAGTGCTCGATGACCTGGGGCAGGGTGCTCCCCAGGGTAGGATCGGAGCGCCACAGCTCGCGCCGCCACCATTCCTGTGAGAAGAGCCACGCCGTCCAGACGAGGGAGAATGCCTGGATCCCCTTCTCAGGCTCGGCCTTGTAGTCGCCGCCGGCAAACGCCGGGTCGGTCGTCAGGGCGGTGATCTGGCTTTCCAGACGGACGATCCCATGACCATAGGTTTTTGCCGTCCCCGACGTGGCGACGATGCGATCCATGAAATCCGGATAGCTGACCGCCCATTGAAAAGCCTGCTGGGCCCCCATCGAGAAGCCGATGACTGCGCGCAGATGATGGACGTGCAGCTTGTCAGTGAGCAACTCGTGTACCGCCCGCACGTTGTCGCGGATGGTCATGACCGGGAAGCGGGGACCGTGGAATGGCTCCGGTGTGTTGCTGGGAGAGGAGGAACGTCCGTTTCCGAAAAGCTCACTGGCGATCAGGAAGTACTTGCCCGGATCTAGCGCTTTGCCCGGCCCGATCAGCCACCCATAGCCGTGCATGTCGGCCATGTAGTGCGAAGGCAGGAGAATGGCGTTGTCGCCCGCCGCGTCCAGGTGGCCGTAGGTGCCGTAGACGATCCGCGCCTCCGGCAGAACGACGCCGCTTTCCGTTGTGAAATGACGAATGCGGAATTCGTGCTGGACAGGCTGCGGCTGCTGGGACCGGACCGGCGCACTGCCGGCCAGGAGAATGAGCGCGCAGAGCGCGGGGCGGACGAGACCCTGGAGCGGCGATCGAGACATGTCGTGACCCTCCCCCGAAGCGCCCGATGGTAGCGCTTCCAGGGGCCACGTAACGGGTATAGATTTATTTTTGCCGGCCGTGTCGGTATCAGGGCCTCCCGGGCGTCCTTGCAGCCAAATCCCCCAGCTCATATCGGAGGTTTCCCATGAAAGTCATGGTATTCGTCAAGGCGACCCAGGAGTCCGAGAATGCCGCGCCGCCCAGTCCGGAGATGATGGCCGCCATGGGCAGGTACAACGAGGCGCTCATCGCTGCCGGCATCCTCAAGGATCACGTACTCGGCGGACTGAAGCCGACCCGCTTTGCCAAGCGCGTTCATTTCGCGGGTAAGAACCGCACCGTGACCGACGGCCCGTTCACCGAGACCAAGGAGCTGGTCGCCGGTTTCTGGCTGTGGGAGGTCAAATCCATCGAGGAAGCGGTCGAGTGGGTGAAGAAATGCCCCAATCCCATGCCCAGGGACTCGGACATCGACATTCGTCCACTGTTCTCCCTGGACGAGCTCGAGGACTGGAAGAAAGGCGGCGGTTGAATCATCAGGCGGGCGCTTCGCGGCACCGCGGGTAGATCCATTCGGCTGCGCACCAATCGGCAAGGGCGCGCCGCCCATAGCCCTCGGAACCGCGCGCTATCGGATCAGCCGGCCAGGACTTCTTCGAGTCTGTCCGCGGCCGTGCGCCCGAATCGACGGCTCACGGTCCGCAGCAGATCGAGGTCAATGGGACCCGGAGCCGCGTGATAGGCGGACCGGGCGTCGAGCAGGTCCTGCGGGCTCCCTGCAAAGCACTTCATGGCAATGAAGTCCTCCCGTCCGATGATGCGGAGGGTCTCGTCACGGAACTCGACTTCGAGGGTCCGGGAGAGGACTCCCGGATCCAGGTGGCGAAGTCCACCCAAGAGGTCGACGCGATTGTGAAGGTCGTCCCGCAGGACGAGCATGCCCGAGACGGGGTCGTCTGCCTCTGCGATACGAACCTCCACATTGAACCCGGCCCGTCTGAATGGCGTTTCGAGCTTCGCCAGCCGACCGGGGGTCGTGAAGAGCAAAGCATCGACATCGGTGGTGGCGCGTACCACTCCGTGTACTGTGAGAGCGAAGGCGCCGATGACCGCGTAGTCGACCTTCTCGCGCCGCAGAATCTGGACTACATCGAGGAGCAGGAGCGCGGATTGGCCGCCTTTACTGGTTCTCACCGTCTGAAGGCCAGTTGACGCGACGGCGCTGCTCGAGCGGCGCGACCCGTCTCACGGAGCTCGCTCGCCAGCTGATTGTGCTCGACGAAGATCTCGAGTCGCTGCGCGGGAGTCAGCCCGCGGAGGGATTCCTTCGGCGAGGCATTGGTGCGGGCAGCGATTCCTGACGGGACCGCGCGGCCCGGGGAAGTCCGGCTGGCAGAAACGAAAGCTCCGGCCTCCTGCGGGACGACTCCGGTCTGGAGCGTAATGCGCAATCCAGCGCGCACCGCAATCCGCAGCAGCAGCTCGAGCGACAGATCGGACGTATGCCCATTGACGATCTTGCTGAGAGTAGGCTGCGGCACGTCCAGCTGCTTTGCGGCGGCCAGCTGACTGATGCCGAGCCGCTCCGTGTAGCGCGCAATCTGAAGCGCGACGTCACTTCGCAATGCGTGCACTGTCTCGAAGTCGGGCGGCATGGGGGCGGTTTCCGTTATAGTGAATCCATTATAATGGATGGATAGCCCAGATGCCATCATATTTATCAACGACTTAGCTCCAAAGGCCGAGGCATCGGGTCCGGTCAGCTAGAATGGCGCCGGGGAATTTCGAGAAGGTGCCATGACCCGAACTACTCTGAACGTAAACGGCGTGGACCACGTCGTCGATGCGCAACCTGACAGTCCGCTGTTATATGCGTTACGGGATGACCTGAGGCTACGCGGCCCGAAATTCGGATGCGGGCTGGGAGAGTGCGGCGCCTGCACGGTGCTCATGGACGGTACGGCGATCCGATCCTGCGTCACGCCGGTGTCGGCCATAGGCAAGGCGCGGATCGTCACGCTCGAGGGACTCGGCACGCCGGAGAAGCCTCATCCGCTGCAAACCGCCTTCATCGCCGAACAGGCCGCGCAGTGCGGGTACTGCATCAACGGAATGATCATGCAGGCCGCGTCGCTTCTCAAACACAACCCGCGTCCCAGTCGCGAGGACATCAAGAGCGCACTCAACGACAATCTCTGTCGCTGCGGTACGCACATGCGGATCGCGCGCGCCATCGAGCGGGCCGCCGGGAGCATGCACGAATGAACGCCTCCATCGACGGCGATTTCGATCCGGCACTCAGCCGGCGCAGCTTCCTGCAGTCGATGGGTGGCCTCGTCGTCGCCTTCAATCTGCTGGGCCGCTCGGGGCCGGCAGCGGCCGCCGACGGATCTGCGGTAGGCCCCGACGCGGGCCGGCTCGACGCGTGGCTGGCGGTTCGCCCGGATAATACGGCGACGCTTTTCACCGGCAAGATCGAAACGGGGACGGGTGTCCAGACGGCGCTTGCGCAGTTTGCCGCGGAGGAGCTCGATTTTCCTTTCGAGCGCCTCGACGTGGTGATGGGCACGACTTCGCTGACCGTCGATCAGGGCCCGACCTACGGCAGCATGACCATCCGGTATGCGGGCCCGCAGATCCGCCACGCCGCCGCCGCCGGCCGGCAGGCGCTGCTCGACCTCGCCTCACGGCATTTCGGCGTTGCGGCTGATCGGCTGGTGGTCGACCAGGGGACGATCTCCGTGGCGGGTTCCCCCGATCGCGTGATCACCTATGGAAAGCTGGTCGACGGGAAGCGGATCAAAGTCGAGATCGGCGCCAGCGGCAAGGGCTTCGACCTCAAGGTCGCGCCCCACACGCGCACCAAGGACCCGGCAACGTATCGGGTCGTGGGCCGCCCGCTGGCTCGCAAGGACATTCCCGCCAAAGTCATGGCGACATTCACCTACGTGCAGGATGTCCGGGTCGAGGGCATGCTGCATGGCCGCGTCGTGCGCCCTTATGGCGTCGAGGCCACCCTGCAGAGCGTGGATGAGAAGGGTCTCGAGGAGATCCCGGGCTTCGTACAGTTGGTACGGCGCGAGAACTTCCTGGGGGTGGTGGCCGAGACCGAATGGGCCGCGATCCAGGCGGCGGCGACTCTGGGATCCAATCTCGACCCTGCCGGCCCGCAAGCCGGCCAGGCCAAGTGGTCGGACTGGCATGGCCTGCCCACGATGGACGGGCTGTGGGAGACGCTGCGCGGGACCACGGCTAAAGATTATTCAGTCAGCAACCTGGGATCGACGGCGAAGGCGTTCGCGCAGGCCGGCCGGACGTTGCAGGCCACCTACCTCACACCCTTTCAGATGCACGGATCGATCGGTCCTTCCTGTGCCATCGCCGACGTGAGGGGTAATCGCGCGACATTCTGGTCGGGTACGCAGATGCCGCACGATGTGCGGACCGATATGGCTACCCTGCTCGGTATCCCCCGCGACAATGTCGAAGTCCGCTGGGCCGAAGGATCGGGCGCCTATGGCCGTAACGGTCTGGAGCAGGTGGTCGCCGACGCGGCGATCCTGTCCCAGGCCGTGCGCCGGCCGGTGCGCGTTCAATGGATGCGCTGGGACGAGCACGGTTGGGAGCCCAAGGGCCCCCCTTTGGTGCAGGATCTTCGAGGCGCCCTGGATGAGCAGGGAAGGGTGACCGCCTGGCAGCATCATGTCTGGCTTCCCACTTGCGAAGACACGCACCTGGTCGCTGCGGCGTTGATCGGACGGCCAGACGTCACCGGTACGACCGGCACTGGAGAGCCGGCTGTCACGTATGCCTACACGTTCCCCAGTGCCGATGTCGGCTTCCACGGTGAAGGGCGGGTCGGACTGATGACTTCCTGGCTGCGCTCACCGGCGCAGTTCGAGACGACCTTCGCGATGGAGTCGTTCATCGACGAATTGGCCGCGGCGGCGGGGCGGGACCCGCTCGAGTTCCGGCTCGCCTCTCTGCAGGATCCGCGGGCGATTGCCGTATTGAAAGCTGCCGCAGAGGCCTATGGCTGGGATTCCAGGCCGGCCCGCGGCAAGGGCGGCCACGATGGGAAGCCCGCTCATGGACGGGGTATCGCCTGGGTCAACCGCGACGATACGCGGGTCGCCACGATAGCGGATGTGACGGTCGATCCCGACACCGGCGTCATCAAGGTGGGCCGCGTCGTCGTGGCTCATGACTGCGGCCTGGTGATCAATCCCGACGGGCTGGTGAATCAGATCGAAGGCAACGTGATCCAGTCGCTCAGCCGCACGCTGCACGAGGAAGTCACGTTCGATACGGCGCATGTCACCAGCCGCGACTGGGTCGGCTATCCGATCCTGCGCTTCCAGGAGATTCCCGACCGTATCGACATCGTGCTCGTCAACAACAAGCCCGATCAGCTGTCCACCGGGGGCGGCGAGCCGTCGACGTGTCCGACTGCAGCGGTCATCGGCAACGCTGTTTACGATGCGATCGGCGTGCGGTTGCGCCAGACGCCGTTCCGCCCCGGGCGAGTAAAGGCCGCGATGACCTGACACAGGCAGCGCCGGCGAAACTTCCGTGAAGAGGAGAACCGACAATGCTTACGCTGCACGTCACTATCTGCTTTATCGCTTTGTTGGCCGGCGCCGTCGTTCTCATCGCTCTGTGCCGCGGGCAACGCCAGTCGACCTGGGACGCAGTGCTGCTGTTGAGTACCGCGGTCATCAGCCTCACGGGTTTTGCGTTAGCTTCCTCTCCTGGAACCCCTAAGCCCGATCCAGCCAGGATTCTGGGCGTCGTTGAGCTCGTGTTAGTGGTGATCGCGGCGGTCGCGCTCTATAGTGGTCGCCTTGCGCACGCCTGGCGCGCCATTTATGTCACGAGTACCGTACTGATCGTGTATCTCAACGCCTTCGTCGCGGTCATTCAGGCGTTTCTGAAGATCGGCTTCCTGCACGCGCTCGCGCCGACGGGGAAGGAACACCCATTCGTGATCGTACAACTGGTGACTCTCGCAGTTTTCGTGGTGATCGGCGTTACGGCCTTCAGACAATATCGCAGACCTGCGGTGGCTCCGGCATCATAGGACTCGCATGGTGCATGCCACTGGCGCAATCCCCATTTCGCCATTTTTCCCGGCGATTCCGTCGAGATCATGCCGGTATTATCGATACCTGGGACCTAGCGCGACCCGCTCCTGCTTTGGAGCGCACCCGAAGCTGCGCGGCGACGATCCCGTGCGTGATCAGGTAGTAGGGAACGAGCACCGTAGGCACCAGGCAGAGCGGCAGGTATTGCATGGCTTGCGAGCCCACGCCCGCATGAATGAGCTGCAGCGGGCTGCCTGCGGCAGACGTGATGCCCAAGCCGACCGCCACGGCGAGATCGAGCGCTCCGAATGCGTTCCAGCGGGCGATCGCGCGCGCCGACACGGTGTGCGATCCGGCGACATTCAGCGCGAGCGGAATGGCGATCACACCGGTGATGACGTCGCCGAGGCCGGCGAAGAAGGGAAACGGTCCACTCAGGGCGCCGCGCATGTATTCGAACAGAAAGAGGACGCCCAGAATCCGGAGCGCATGGAGACCAATGAGAAGGTGCTGCGGAATGCCGAGGAGGGCGGCACGCACATCGTCACGGGTCAACGCCAGCACACCAACCGTCAGTAAGGGCACGGCGAAGAAGAGGCCGATCAGGGGAAAAGGAATATAAGGGGAGAACACGAAACGTCCCGCGTCCGCGAGCCCGATGGCCAGGCCCGCCCAGCCGCCCACGATGGCCGCGAGGGCCAGGCGCCGGGTGAGGGAGCCGGACAGTGCGTGCGCCATGGCGACGAGATTGATTGCTATCGCCGCGATGGCGGTGATGGCTTCGATGAGATTCAGCATGATTGCACCCATGTTCGGTTGAAAGCGAGTCGAGGCGGTAAGTAACTATGTATATGCATGTAATATCGCGAAGAAGATCTGAGAATCAACGGATTTGTTTCAGCTCGCGGCCAGCCGGCTCGCAGCCGTAAACGATGCCTGTTTGAGCGCCAGGGCCTCGGGTCGCCCGAGGCGCAGCTCGAATGCCCGTTGCGCCGCCTCCCATCGCGGCCTCAGCTTCTTCATCTGCGCCAGGCCGTGCGGAGTCAGAAACCAGCGCCGCTGACGTCGATCGTCTCCGATCATGTCCTTGGCCAAACCGTTCTTCTTCACCAGCGCCAGGGTCCGCGTTGCCGTGGTCTGATCGATGCCGATGACTCCGGCCACCTCCGTGGTCGTCAGGCCCGGCGCCGTTTCGAGCACCTGCAGAGTCGTGAACTGGGCGGCATGGAGGCCGCTGTCGGCGAGCATTTCCTCATAGAGCACGGTGACGGCGCGAGCGGCCTGGCGCAGGGTTGCGCAGTAGCATGGGAGGGATTGCAGGCTCATGCCCGGATAATACATGTAGATACATGTAAAATCAATGCCGGAAGCCCGTACACTGCATCCGTTGCACATTTCGGCAAAGGTCCTGCTGTGGCTGTCGCTGATCTTAGGGCATGGGAGCGCTGGGTTGCCCACGCAGGATATATGGGCGAAGGACTGCTTTATCTGCTGATCGGCACCTTTGCTCTGCTCGCCACCATCGATACTACGCAGCGCCCGAATGGGACTCAGGGCGTCCTCATCCGACTCAGCCGCACGGCTCCCAGGGAGTTGCTGCTGGCAGCCGTTGCTCTCGGGCTGGCTTCATTCGTGACCTGGCAACTGCTCGTCGCCATTCGTGACCCGGAGCACCGCCGTGATCGCGGCCGCCGCTTCCGCGCTCTCATTCGAGCGGAACACTTGTTCAGCGGTGTACTGCACGCTGTCCTCGTAATCGAGGCTACGAAAATTCTGTTTGGCTTCGGCGGCCACGCCAGCAGCGAGCGTACGCAAAAGGCATGGATTGCCCGGGCTTTCGGCGTGCCTCTCGGCCGTTACGCGGTGGGCATCGTAGGAGCAGGCATCCTCATTTACGGGATATATCAATGTTATCGTGCCGTGACTCGAAATAGAGACAACAGGGTGAACCTCACGCGGACACGGCTCAAGCCGGTTCTGGACGCACTCGGTATCTTTGGCTTGCTCTCCCGCGGAGCGATGTTCTCACTGATCGGGGTATATCTCATCCGGGCTGCCTGGCGCCTGCACGCCGAATATGCGGTCGGAGTCGCAGGCGCGCTCGCCTCGCTCAGGCAGCAGCCTTACGGTGGGTGGGCCCTGGGTACGATGGCGGCTGGGCTACTCAGCTACGGGTTGTGGCAGATCGTCAAGGAGCCTTTCCGGCTCTTGCGTGACAGCTGACGCTCCGGAGCGGTGCCTGGGACATATGCAATCGGCCGAGAGAAGATCCCGGATGAGAGGCTCCGGCACCGCCGGTCTGCTCATCGCCACGGGATCGTTTCGCTCCACGCAGAACATGGCGCAAACGACCCTCTCGCTGCTGGGTGTGTCACTCGGGTTCAGCGGCGCCGCCATCGGCGCGGTCGCGGCTGCCTCCAACCTCGTCTCCGTCCTCACGATGCTGCTGTTCACGGCACATCTCGCGACCCGTTCCGCGCGACGGGCGGTCTTCGTAGGCCTGCTCTTCATGACCGCTTCGCTCGCGAGCTTCCTCGCGCCCTTTCCGATCATGCTGCTGGTCGGCTCGCTGCTTCTCGGCATCGCGGGCGGCCTCGTACTGCCATCGGCGGCCACGGCGATCGGCGACCTCACCTCGGGCGGCGGAGACCCATCACGCGCTGTTCGAGGGCGTGCCCTCGCCATGTTGGCGCTCGTCCTTTCGATCAGCCTCGCGCTCGGTCCCCTCTATGAATCCCTCGTGCTGAGCGTAACGCATGAGCAGCTGCAAGCCGCCTACCTGGCGTTTCTACCGGTAGTTCTCCTCGGTACCGTCGTGGCCGGTGGACGACGGCGAACGGCCGTGTCGGTACGAGCAGGGTCGGGCTCTTTCTGGGAGTCGATGGCGGGTCTGGGCTCCTTGTTCCGCAATCGCAAGTGGAGCCTCGGTGTGTGCGGCCAGGCCATCTACATGGTTCCCTTCGCACTGGTCATCGTGTTCGCGGGTTTGCTCGGAAAGTCCCGGTATCACGCCTCCGCGTCGACGACCGAGATTGGCATCGCACTCTTTTTTATCGTCTCTTTCCTCTGCCGTGCCGCTCTCACTCGATGGCCGGCGGTCGGCCATCGCGTCGAGTTGTTCGCCCTGTGTGCCGTTGCCACGCTGCTCGGTATCGGTCTCCTGGCACTCGGCCATGGCACGGGTCTTTTCATGGTGGCGCTCGCGGTTCTCGGAGCGCCGCACGGGCTCACTTATCCGCTCGCCCTCGGGCTCGTGTCGGACGCGGTTCCCATCGAGGATCTGTCGCGAGCGAACGCGGGCTTCCAAGCGATGAGTAACCTGATCAACGTTGCCGCTCCGTTCGTCTTCGGCCTGGTACTCGACCAGTTCGGAGACGGCGCGCTGCTGCTCTGCGCCGCTCTGCCCGTCGTACCCCTGGCCGCTCTGTTGTGGCTGCTTCGCGATGCCGGCTGAGAGTATCTTACCGACTGGATCAATCGTGCGAGATTGAACGATGTGGCGAGCTTTGCGAATCACTTTCCTTACGCTGGTGCTCGTGGTCGTTGCCGGCCAGGCGCTGATTGATCGGTTTACGACGACCAGCTGGAAGCGCACCGTCTACGTGGGCGCATTCCCAGTCAGTGCCGATGGGAGTCCCGTGACCCGGGATTACCTGGCACGGCTCGATCAGGGAAAGATCGATGAGGTCAGCGATTTCGTGACGTCGGAGGCCAGGCGTTACGGAGTAAATGTCGATGACCCGATCGAGCTGCGCCTCTACCCGACCATCGCATCGGTGCCCCCGGCGCTCGAGCCGGGTGCGGGCGTACTCAGCCGCATCGTCTGGAGCCTGCGATTGCGCTACTACCGCCACCGCATGCTTGCCGGGATTTCGCCCCGCCCTCAGATTGCCCTGTTCCTGGTTTACCACGACCCGGCACTGGCCCCCAGTCTCCCGCACTCGGCCGGGCTGCAGCGCGGGTTGACCGGTGTGGTCCACGTGTTCGCCAGCCGCTCGCAGGAGTCGCAGAACCGCATCGTGATGGCCCATGAGCTGCTGCATACCTTCGGTGCGAGAGATCACTACGACCTGGACACCGGCCTGCCGAAGTATCCGGATGGTTTCGCCGACCCGCAGCTCTCGCCTCTGTATCCGCAGCGGCTGGCCGAGATCATGGCCGTAAAGACGCCGCTCAGCCCTACGGAAGCGAGCATGCCCGACGGGCTCCAGGACGAGCGCGTCGGGCCTGCGACGGCCCGGGAGATCGGCTGGGTCAGGCGCTGAAAGCGGTCATTTCGCCGGGCGTTGTCCGGCGATTCCACGGGTTCAATGAACCGCGATCCCCCACAGGTTCGGGAACGACGAGACGCCGCCGTTGGAGACCTGGCAACTCGATAGCGATCCGTCCCCAGCGCTTATCTGGCAGACATACACGTCATAGCTGCCTCCCGGTGAAGTCTCCACGTTTACGAAGGCCAGGTTGCCCGTGACGGCCACGCCCCGGGCTTCAGCGCTACTCGAGCTGTCGACTGTGCTGCTCGCACAGCTGGATAGGCTGCCGTCGCTGCCTACCGTGCAGACGTTGACCGTCGCGCCGCTTGCGGTGCCCGCCATATAGGCGTATCCGCCCGAAATCACGATCCCCCATTGGTCGCTGATCCCGGAGGAGGCGCAATTCGTCAGCGCTCCGCCGACATTCAGGCTGCAGATTTGTATCGCGAACGATGCCGGTACGTAGCCGTAACCGCTCGTGACCAGGAGGCCGTCCGCGTTGCCGCTCGGGCCCGTGGCGGCGCAACTCGATAGCGTGCCGTAGCTGCCGGAAATGGCGCACATCGTGACGCTGTTCGAGCCATTGCCGTTGGCGGCGTACAGGTATGATCCCTGAACGGAAAGTCCCGTCGGATCATCGAAGCCGCCACCTCCGGCGGATTGGCATGCCGAGAGCGACCCGTTTGTGTTGGCAGTGCAGACGTCCACGGCATTGCTCGAGAAATAGGAAATGTAGGCATAGGAGCCGTTGAACGTAATGCCGGTCGAGCCGCTGCCGGCCGTGACGCTGCAGGTGCCCAGCGTGCCGCCCGATCCGATGGGACACTCGTATACCCCGTTTTGGTAGTCGGCGATGTAGACGTGCTGCTGAAGCGAGGAATAACTGATGTTCACCGAGCCGGTCTGCGGCGAGCCGGCGTCATCCGTGTACGCGTAATCCAAGGTGACGGTACCGCTTTCCACCGACTGCGGGCTGAAAGTGAGGCTGAGCTGGCAGCCGCTTCCCGTGGCCACCGTGGCGCAGGACAGCGAGGTTGCGCCGCTCGACCAGTCGGTGGGCAGGGAGCTCAGGCCTGAGGTTATCGAGAATCCGGTGATCGGATTGCCGTCGTCCGACGTGAAGGTCACGGTCACCGGCGTGGTGGTAAGTGAGGGCGTGCTGAGCGTGCTGCCCGGCGATACCGTGGCGGTGATGTTGTTGTGAACCGTTCCCGAGTAATCGATCGTGACGGTGCCGTTCTTGGCTGTGCCTGCGTTGTCGATGTACTGGTAGCCCAGGGCGAGGGTTCCGGTGGCGGCTACGCTCGGCGCAAACGTCAGCGGCAGCTGGCAGGAATTGCCGGTGCTGACGGTGCTGCAGGAGAAGCCGGATATCGTGCTGCTCCAGCCGCTGGGCAGCGATGCCAGTGCCGTAGTCAGGGTCAGCGCGGTGGCGGTGTTGCCGTCATCAGTGTCGAAGGTGACCTGGACGGACTGGCTGCCAGTCGGCGCTATCGCGGTGATCTGTCCCGATGGAGATACCGTCGCCGTCACGTCATCATGCGCCGTGGCCGCGTAGGGAATGCCGACAGTCCCGGTTTTTGCCTCGCCGGAGCCGCTCGTGTAGGCGTAAGTCAACAGCAGAGTCCCGCCGGAGGCGGCGGTTGGGGCGTACGTCAGTGCCAGTTGGCAACCATTTCCGGTGCTTACGGCGTCGCAATGGAAGGTTTGTGTCGAGGCGCTCCAGCCGTCGGGCAGGGCGTTTAATGGCGACGTTACGGAAAGCGCACTAGCGGGGTTGCCGTCGTCGGTCGTGAACGTGATGGTGACGCCCTGGGAGCCCGAAGCGGCGACTGCGACGATCTGCCCGGACGGTGAAGCGCTGGCGACGATGGAGTTATCCGTTGTCGCGGAATAGGGGATTGAGAGGGTTCCGGTCTTGGCCGTTCCGGAGTTATCGAGATAGCTGAAGTTCAGCACCAAGGTGCCGCTGCCGGCCGCCGTGGGCTGGTAAGTCAGCGGTAGTTGACAGCCGTTGCCGGTGCTGACGCTTGCGCAGGTGAAGCTACTGACCGTGGTGCTCCAGCCGGGGGGCAACGCTGAAAGGCTGGTGGTTAGCGTCAGGGAGGAGGCGGGATTGCCGTCGTCGGAGTCGAAGGTCACGGATACCGACTGGGCGCCGCCGTTGACCGTGGCATCGACCTGTCCCGATACCGACGGCGTAGCGACCAGGTTATTGCTCGTAGTCGACTTGTAGGGGATCGACACCGAACCGGTTTGGGTGGAGCCGCCGGGAGTGAGGTAGCTGTAGGAGAGGGTCACGGTCCCGGCAGTGTCGCCCGTGGGCGCGAACATGAGGTCGAGTACGCAACCGTTATCGGTCGTGACCGTCGCGCAATTGAATGTCGACGGCCCGGTCCAGCCCGCGGGCAGCGAGGTCAGGCCGGAGGTGATCGACAGATCGGACAGCGGCTTGGAGGCGCTTGCGTTGAAGGGGATGGTGACGGCAGTTCTGCCGCCGCTGACGGCATTCACGGTGCCGGATATCGAGGGTGTGGCCTTTACCGTGTCGTCCGCGCCAGAGGCCGCGGTCGGTGTGTGACAGGCGGTCAGCGTCGCGAGTGTGAGCAGCATCGATGCCAGCGCGCGAGCCGGCCTACGCATAATGAACGTCAACGGATCCCTCTGAACGACGATGAGTGTCGACTGCGGATTATGAATTTATTGTGCCGGATTGGGACGCCCCCGTCCCTTCTACCCCGTCACAGTATGGGCTCCGTGCGCGACTCACCCTCGACGTGCCCGAGCAATCGAGCCGCGATGCTTCCCGAATCAGCGTTCGAGTACCAGAATCCGATCGATCGGGCTGGCCGTGGTCTCGGGAAGGTCGACCAGCAACTCGTTGCCGATGCGCTGAAATCCGATCTCGCCCCCGTCGAAGGAGCGTATCCGCTTGAGTCCGTGAACGTCGGGCAATACCAGGTGGTGCTCGTTCCAGTCCAGGACGTGGACATAAATCTTCCCACTCTTCTGCGTGCTCACGCCCCAGGGCCGCGGAGAGATGGGGCCGGCGCGCGTGCCGTAAATCGAAGCGCCATAGTGAGAAAGCCACTGTCCGACGCGTGCCAATCGCTCGCTTGCTTGCGGCGGAATATCCCCGGTGGGCATGAGGCCGATATTGAGCAGCAGGTTCGCATCCGAACCCGCGGCGCGCACCAGACGGTGGATCAGGTCCGGGACGCTCTTGTAGTTCCTGTCGCTCGCCGTATACCCCCATGAATCGTTCATGGTGTCGCACATCTCGAGCGGCAGGGCGCTCACCTGGGTCTGATTGAACCCCGCGGTATTGGCGCCGGGGAGGTCCTTCTCGAATTCCTGGACGTCCTCCCCCGGGATCGGGGTCAGATGGCTGTTGTTGATGATCAGCGCGGCGGGCTGCAGCCTGTGAATGAGCGCATAGGTCTCACGCATGTGCCAGTCCGCGTTCGGCTTGTCCCACATGCCATCGAACCAGATGCCCGCGATCGGCCCATAGCTCGTGAGCAGCTCGGTGAGCTGCGCGTCCATGAATTTCACGTAGCGGTCGAAGTTGCCCGCGGCGGCGCGGCCCGTGAAGTGGCCGTACGTGCCCAGTGGATAGTAGTCGGGATGATGCCAATCCATGAGCGAATAGTAGAAAAACAGCTTGATTCCCTGCCGATGGGCCTCGTCGGCCAATTGCTTCAAAGGGTCGCGCTTGTATGGAGTTGCATCGACGATGTTCCACGAGCTCTGCCGGGTCGCGAACATCGCGAAGCCATCGTGATGCTTGGCGGTGATCGTGATGTATTTCATCCCTGCCATCCTGGCGAGGCGAACGACGCGCGCCGCATCGAAGTGCGTCGGGTCGAATTGCGGGGCGAATTTCTCGTATTCGGCGATCGGAATCCTCGAGTTCTCCATCACCCATTCGCCGCGCGCCGGAACACTGTATACGCCCCAGTGAATGAACATGCCGAAGCGGGCCTTCTCGAACCATGCCCGTGCCTGCCGATTTGCCTCGGAGGGCACGTACGCCGTTTGCGGCTTAGCCGAGGCCGGCATCCGGGCGGCGCTCGTGTTGACATGAATGGTGAGCAGAGCCGCAAGAACCACGATGAGGTGGCCTGACAGCCGCCGAGCCGAGCGTCCCAGAGGCATGCGTTGCATCATTGGCCGAGAACCTTGGTGAGGGAGAAGATCATTTCCATGGGGACCCACTTCTGTCCGGGTTTGGCCCAGGGCAGGGGCCTTTGAAAGGTCCACATCAATCGTTCCCAGGCCTGGACGGCAGGATTGCCGGCATCCGCCTCAGCTTTTGCTTCGGGTGAGAAATCGTCGGGCGCCTCGATGATGAGAACCAGGCGGCTGCCGGTGCGGAAAATGTCCAGACTGTGCAGCCCCCAGGGGCGCAGGGAGTCGAGCACCTCGGGCCAGATCTTTCCGGCCCGATGCCAGGCCTCATATTCCGCGATCAATGTCGGATCATCCGCCAGATCGAGCGCATAGACGTGGCGCTGCATGGGCCGGTATCAGTGGGCCGCATCGCCGTGCGGCAGACGGCCGGGATCCGCGCGGCGCGCATAGGCTGCGAAGGCAAAGATGATGCCGAAGCAACAGAGCGGCACCGCCATGGACCAATGAATCCCCCCGATTGCGGACAGTCCGCCCATGACAGGCGTCAGAACGGCGCCGCCGATGATCGCCATGACCAACATGGAGGAGGCCAGTTTGCGCAGCTCTCCCAGTCCATGAATTCCCAGTGCGAAGATCGTGGGGTACATCAGCGACATGAAGAAGCTGCTGCCGATCAGCGCGGCTATGCCGAGCGGCGCCGGCCTCATGACCGCGATCGCCAGCAGCGCCGCATTCACCAGGGCGCAGGCCGCCAGCAGCTTTGCAGGGGCAATGAACCGCATCAGGCCGGCGCCGGCGAAGCGGCCGAGCATGAACAGGAGCAATGACAGAACCAGGAGGTCTGCGGCGCTCTTCTCGGATGCCCCGGGCACTGCCGCCTGCGTGTAGCGGATGAGGTAGCTCCAAACGCCCACCTGCGCGCCCACATAGAAGAATTGCGCAACAACGGCAAAAAGAAACCGCCGTCGATGAAGCAATCCGCGCCATGCGCCTCGCTCCGCGTTGCGCGGTGGCGCATCCGCGGGGAGTGAGGGAAACCTCGTGAAGGAGATCGCCACGCCCAGCAGGGCGACCAGGACACCCAGGGTCAGATAGGGAGTGCGTACGGCGGCCGACTCGGCCGCAAGATAGGCGTTCCTGACGGCCGGCGACAATGCGGCCAGCTGCTGCGGAGTGTATTCGACACCCGAGAATATGAAGAACCGGCCGATGAGAACGCCGGTGATCGAGCCCAGAGGATTGAAGGCCTGTGCGAGATTCAGCCGGCGCTCGGCGCCTTCAGGCGGGCCGAGGACGGTGATGAAGGGATTGGCCGATGTCTCGAGAAAGGCCAGGCCGCTGGCGATCACGAACAGCGCGATCAGGAAAAAGCTGTAAGTACGGGCGTTCGCAGCGGGGTAGAAGAGGAACGTGCCGGCCGCGTAGAGGAATAGCCCGAAGACGATGCCGCCCTTATAGCCATACCGCCGCATGAAGAGCCCGGCGGGCAAGGCAAAGAGGAAATAGCCGAGATAGAACGCGGACTGAACCAGCCCCGACTGAAAGTCGGTGAGCTCGAAGGCATTCTTGAATTGCTTGATCAGGATGTCATTGAGGTTATTGGCAACGCCCCAGAGGAAGAAGAGACTCACCACCTGCACGAGCGCCAGGGCCGAGCCCTGTGTCACCGCCCGGGATGAGGCTTTGGATGCAACGGAGACGCTCGGCGTAGTCGGCATGGCCCCTCGAACCCGGAGTCCTCTTGCGGACGGACCGGGTCCCCCAAATCGAGTCACTGGTAAAACGCTGCGTTGCCAATGAAACCACTCGCCGGCTGCGGCGTCAAGTGGCCGCCGAGACTCACCCCGGGCCGTAGCTCAATGCGGCGGAAATGCGGCCGGCGGCTTTCACCAGGAATCTGACCGATTCCTTCTGCCCGACTTTGGGCGAGCGCCGCTCGGCGAATGGGACGGTCAAGGCCGCGATGGCTACCCCATTCTGCAGAATGGGTGCGGACAAGTCGGTTATGCCGGACACCAATTCGCTCGGGATGCTGGCGTGTCCCTGGCTGCGGATCGTCTCGAGCCTGGCCATCACCTGCTTGCGGTCATAGCGGACGGACTTGGCGTCGAGCATCGCGATCCAGCTGTCCCGCACGTGCTCGGTCTGAAAGGCCATCAACACGAGGCCGGATGTGGCATGCGGAAGCGGCCTGCGATGCCCGAGGCGGACCACGAATCCAACGTCTCCGGGAGAGTCGACCCGCGCAATGACCACTATGAACTCGTCGCAGGGCACGACGAGCTGGCAGGGCTGCACGGTATCCTCCGCCAGCTGATGCATCACCGGCAGCGCGACTTCCATCAGCCCTTTCACCGGCGGACGCTCCATGCCCAACATGAACAGCCGGTTCGTCAGCAGATAGGCATCCGTGCCGTCCGCACGGGTCAGGTAGCCATGACCCTCCAATACCTGGAGCATCCGGAAAAGCTCATTCTTGGAGCGCCCCATGTTCTCGGATATCGCCGAGAGCGTCATGGGAACCGCCGCTTTGGCCAACAGCTCGAGGATGGCCAGTCCCTTTTCCAGGGCAGGGGCGCGATAGCGCGCAGTAGGTTTTGTTCTCGAGTTGTCCATGAATGCGAAAGCTCAGTCCCCGCCGGTCACGAAACGCAGAGTCTACGACATCTGAAGACCTCCGCTTACCGTCCCGGCTTGACAATCCGTCCGGCCGGAGTATTTTATCCCTAGAACGTCGTTTCATTTGTGAGATCGACGCGAATGGCAAAGGGGGGTAAATGAACAGATCAGGCTCGGCCGCGACCCTTGGCGCGGTCATCATCGCCGCAACCGGCGGGCAGACCGTGATGGCGCAGGTCGCCGGCACGCCGGACCAGCCGACCTCCGACAGCGCCCCGGCTTCCAGCGCCTCCACGCTCCAGGAAGTGGTCATCACCGGCTACAGAAAGAGCATCGCCGATTCGATCCAGGAGAAGCGCTTCGCGGACGTGGTCAGCGATACCATCTCCGCCGAGGACATCGACCAGTTTCCGGACATCAACGTCGCAGAATCGCTGCAGCGCATCACCGGCGTCCAGATCACGCGCCTGAGCGCCGATGGAACGACGGCCGACGAGGGTCAGTACGTCAGCGTCCGCGGCTTACCCACCGAGTTCAACTACGTCAGTATGAACGGCGAAGGCGTCGCCAGCGCGAGCAACAGCCTCATCAATCAGACGGCGGACCGGAATTTCAATTTCAGCTTCCTGTCGCCGGATTTCATTTCCGCCCTCGAGGTCTATAAATCCCCCAAGGCAGACCTCACGGAGGGCGGCGTGGCCGCCACGATAAACGTCAAGACCGTACTGCCCCTCGATATCGGACATCAGGTGTTCAAGGCGAGTCTGGAGGGTCAGTCCTCGACGGATGAGAATCGGCCCGAGCCCGACCTCAGCGCAATTTACAGCAACGTATTCGCCGATGGCACCCTGGGAGCGACGGTTGGGTTCGCGTGGAACCGGCGCAAGTACCTCAACACCACGGTCACCGACGCGCAGCTCGATCCGCAAACGATCAACGGCACCAATTACTACGTTCTCGACAGCCTCGGTATCACTCAAACGCAGAATATCTACGACACGAAGACGGGCTACGCCGCGCTGCAATTCCGTCCCGTGGAGGACCTTACGTTCAGCCTGATCGGCATGCGCGCCAGAACCACCGACGGCGAGCTGCAACCGGCTTTCACGATCCGGCCGCAATATGCCACCGGCTACTCGAGTCTCGTTGCCGATTCGAACGACGTACTGAGCACGCAGATCGGCAACGGCATCTACTACGAAACCCAGAATTTCGAGACCGAGAACGGCGACTCGCTCGATAACCTCACGCTGAAGGAGGAGTGGAAGCCGGGAAACTGGGAAGTGGACAGCGCGCTCGATTACAGCGGTTCCCTGAGCGAATCGTCCCAGATCGGCATCGACACCCTCGAGGCGGGCGCCTTCGGCATCGGTCCCTCTTACAGCGGCGGCTACAAGGTCATTCCGGGGGACCCGATCGCCTCTTTCATATTGGATCCCAATTTCAATCCCAGCAGCCCGGACAGCTACTTCTTCAATTACATCGGCGGTAACCTGCTCGAGCGCAGCGACATCGTCCGATCCGCCCGCCTGGACGGAATCTACCGTTTCCATGCCGACGGCATACGGGCACTGCACATCGGTACGCGGTATCAGGAAGAGACCAACCAGAATCAGGCCGTCTTCGAGGGCGACTTTTCCCAAGGCCACAACAGCGTGGCGCCTTACGTTTCCGGCTCCCCGCTGGGATTGCCCTCACTCAACGGGTATGACGGCAGCGCGAACGTCCCGTTGGACTATGCGTACATCAATCCCCAGCTGTATCTCGACAAGTTCTTCGGCGGGTCGTACGGCAATTGGTTGAACGCCTCGACGACGCAACCCTCGGTGAATCCCAGTGATCAATACTCGATTACGGAAAGGGACAGCGCCGTCTATGTGATGGCGGACTACGGCTGGGATGGGGGGATTCCCATCGATGGAAATCTGGGGCTGCGCGCAGTGAGAACGCAGCAATTCGTCACTGACACGGCCGTCAATCTCAATGACATCACGATCATAACGCCGCCGCCGCCGCCGCCCGCGCCGTCGGTCATCGTGCCTGCCGGCTCCCTTTACACGCTTTCGCGCAGTTATTCCGACGTGCTGCCGAGCGTCAATCTGGTGGCTGACCTGCGGCGGGACCTGCTATTGCGCCTCGCCGTTGCCAAGGTGATGTCCCGTCCGACGCTCGATGATCTGGTTCCCCGGTACTCGGTCTCCGCGGGTACCACCAACACGATCGTCGGCGGCAATCCGGCGCTCGACCCGTTCCGCGCCTGGCAATACGACATCTCCCTGGAATACTATTTCGCGCCCAGCTCATTGCTTTCCGGCGCGTTCTTCTATAAGGACGTGAAGTCGTTCATTCAGACCTCGCACCAGAACGTGGTTCTCGATGGCGTGACGTTCGATCAGCAGCTGCCCGTCAACAGCCAGGGCGGGTATGTCGATGGAATGGAGTTCAACTACACGCAGGTCTTCAGCTTCCTGCCGTCCATCTGGTCGGGCTTCGGAGTGCAGCTCAACGGGACTTACGCCGCGGGTATCGAAGACGCCGATCCGACGGACCAGATTCCGGCGCACGCGTTCCAGAACCTGTCGAAATGGACGACGAACGAGTCGGTCTTCTATCAGAACAAGCTCTTCAGCGCCCGTCTCGACTACAACTATCGCAGCCGATACCTCTTCGACCCCAACGTCAGAGGATTGGGGATCACCGCCTCCTACGGGGAGCCGTTCTCCACCCTCGACTTTCAGGCGAGCGTCGTCCTGACCAGCAACGTCAGTCTGTTCGTGGAAGGGAATAATCTGCTGGCGACGCCGGAAAAATTCACGATGTCGTCGATCACCGGCAACGAGTCGAGCTCCTATCCGCAGACCTGGATCAGCGGGGATCGTCGCCTGGGCGCGGGCGTCCGGGTGACCTTCTGAGAGTCTTTGGACGTCGCATATGGCGGTTCGCTCGAGAATCATCGCCGATACCGGTGTTAGCGTTACCGAATTGGGATTTGGTGGTGCGGCGGTAGGCAATCTGTACGAGGCGGTGAGCGACAGGGAAGCTGAGGAGGCTATCGCGGAGGCCTATCTGCAGGGCGTTCGCTACTTCGATACGGCGCCTTTTTACGGATATGGCCTGAGCGAGAGCAGGCTGGGTTCCGTGCTCGCTCGGTTCCCCGCTGAATCGGCCGTCGTTTCATCCAAGGTGGGCCGGGTGATCGAGCTCGACGCAAAGGCCATGGGAGCCGCCGATGGCTTCGCGGTGGACGGGCGCCGTGCCGTATTCGATTACTCGCGCTCGGGAGTGCTGCGGTCGGTCGATGGCAGTGTGCAGCGGCTGCGCCGGGATCGGATCGACATTCTCCTGTTGCACGACGTTGGCCGTGCAACCCACGGAAGAAATCACGAGCGTATGTTGACGCAAGCGCTCGATGAGGCATTGCCTGCGATGGCGGAGCTCAAGGCCGCGGGGGTATGTCGCGCCATCGGCATTGGTGTCAACGAGGAAGACGTGTGCCTCGACATCATGCCCCGCTTCGGGCTCGACTGCATATTGCTGGCAGGCCGCTACACGCTGCTGGAACAGGGGGCACTGGATGGCGTGATGGCGGAGGCGGCCCGGCGGGGAGTCAGCATCATCATCGGCGGCCCGTTCAATTCGGGATTACTGGCCGACCCCCGGGCTCCCGGCTCTACCTATGACTATAAGCCGGCCGATCGGCGGATGGTGGAGCGGGCGCGCCTGATCTACGAAGTATGCAGGGAGGAGAACGTGGATGTGCGCGCCGTGGCACTGCAATTCGTGCTCGCTCACCCGGCGGTAGCCTCGGTGGTCGCCGGATTGAGGACACCGCACGAGGTGGCCGGCGCGCTGGCGGGCTCGAGTGAGACGATACCTGCTTCGGCTTGGAATGCTCTGCGGAAAGCCGCGGTCTTGAGTGCCGGAGCTCCGCTTCCGTCTCATGCAATGCAGTCTTTGGCAAATCACCCTTGATTGGAGTCTGTCGACGTGACAAGGATCAGAAATCTGCGGACACTCGACGTTCGCTTCCCGACTTCGCGGCAGTTCGACGGCTCGGACGCGATGAATCCGGACCCGGATTATTCCGCCGCGTATCTCATCTTACAGACGGATGCGGACGAGCGCTTTTGGGGTCGCAGCTTCGTCTTCACCATCGGGCGGGGAAACGATGTGCAGACGGAGGCTGTGCGCGCGCTGCACCAGGCCGTTGTCGGGCGCGACATCGAGGACGTGATATCGGACCTCGGCGGATTCGCGCGCCGGCTGACCAATGACTCGCAATTGCGCTGGCTGGGCCCTGAGAAGGGCGTCATGCACATGGCGATCGGCGCGGTCATCAACGCCGCGTGGGATATGGCCGCGCGGTATGCCGGCAAGCCGCTGTGGCGGTTCATAGCGGACATGCGCCCGGAAGAAATCGTGGCCTGCATCGATTTCAGACACATAACGGATGCCCTGACTTCTACGGAAGCGTTGGATATTCTGGATGCGGCGGACGCGGGCAGGGCGGGGCGGGCCCAAGAGTTGACCGCCAGGGGGTATCCGGCCTATACGACTTCTCCCGGCTGGCTGGGGTATTCCGATGAGAAGCTCGAGCGACTGGCACGGCAGGCCGTCCGCGACGGATTTCGCACCATCAAGCTCAAGGTCGGTGCCGATCCGGCAGCCGACCTGCGCCGCTGCCGCATAGCACGCCACGCAATCGGCCCGGATATCGGACTGGCGATCGACGCCAATCAGCGTTGGGACGTCGCCGAGGCCATTGAATGGCTGAAGCCGCTGGCGGATCTGGATATCGCGTGGGTCGAGGAACCCACCAACCCCGATGACGTGCTCGGTCATGCGGCGATACGCAAAGCCGTCAGTCCCATGCGCATCTCGACCGGGGAACATGCGCACAATCGGGTGATGTTCAAGCAATTCTTCCAGGCCGGGGCGGTCGACCTGATCCAGATCGACGCGGCGCGCGTGGGCGGCGTCAACGAAAATCTTGCGATCCTGCTGATGGCGGCCAAATTCGGCGTGCGCGTGTTCCCCCACGCGGGCGGCGTTGGCTTGTGCGAGCTCGTTCAGCACCTGGCAATGGCCGATTACGTGGCCATCAGCGGTTTGATGGAAGATCGGGCCATAGAGTTCGTCGATCACCTGCACGAGCACTTCGTCGATCCCGTACGCATCGAGAGGGGGCGGTACCTGGCGCCTTCCGCCGCGGGATTCTCCGCCGAGATGCATGCCAAGTCGCTGGAAGACCACCTGTTCCCCGAAGGCCGTGTTTGGCGAACCACCGCGGCGTAGGTCGTTATGAGAGAGGGGTCATGGGCGGCAAATTGATTGGACTGAGATCTCGTCGGGAGAAGCGTTATATGCGATCGGCCTTCCTGCTGGTCTTGGCAAGCGTGATGTCCCTCTGCGTGAGCCGCCCGTCATTTGCGGCTCCCGAGCTCGGGTCCGCGCGAGTGCTGAGGCTCTATGGCGCAACCGCGAAATTGAGCGGGCAAGTCAAATTCGATTCCGGTCCGCGCTGGCTGGCTGCGGTTGGCGGTGCGGGGATTTCCTGGCCGATCGAGGTGAGACGGTCCGGTGAATATCGGATTTCGATCGTCTACGCAGCCGATGATCCGGGGCATCCCTACCGCTTGAGCATCGGAGCGCACAGGTTCGATGGCACTCTGCGGTCGCAGTCCGGGATCTTTGCCGATCCCCTGCAAAATTTTACGCGGATGCAGGTCGCAGAGACTTCCATAGCGGGTGGCCGGCAGGTCGTCCAAATCCGCCTGCAGTCATCGAACGCCAAGGTCTATTTGCGCTCGGTCGAGATCGAGCCGGTCACGGCGGAGCGACGGGCGGAACGGGCCGCGGCTGAGCGCAGCCGTGCGGATACGGACTGGCTCGCTGATGGGCCGTATGGAGTGATGTTCCATTGGACCGACCAGTCACAGCCCCGGCACGGGCCTGCGAAGAGCTACGCGCAAGCGGTGGCTGATTTCAACGTCCCGAAGTTTGCGAAGATGGTTGCGGGCACCGGTGCAGCCTACGTGATTTTCACGGTCAATCACGCCGACCCGACATGCCCGGCTCCGATCATGTCCTGGCAGCACTACCATCCGGGCTGGACCACCCGACGCGATCTGATTGGAGAGATCGCCGACGCTTTGGGGAAGCGTCACATCCGACTGATCCTGTACATTGCCTCGCACACTCTCGGTGGACTGTACAAATCGAGTGCCGCGAAATACATCCAGATACACGAGGACGTATTCAGCGAGCTGGGCAAGCGGTATGGCACCCGGATCGCGGGGTACTGGCTGGACGGCTGGTATCAGACGATGGAGGCTTACCCTGGCATCTCGACCCGGAAGCTCCAGCCCTACATCAGGGCGGGGAACCCGAACAGGCTGGTGGCATACAACTTCTGGATCTATCCCGTGGAAACGCCGTGGCAGGACTACTGGGCGGGAGAGGTCGCCGGGCCCGTCACGCCGGCCGGATCGCGCTTCATCAGATCGGGGCCCGGCGCCGGCCTGCAGGATCACAACCTGATCATTCTCGATGCGCCATGGGTGCACTCCACCCCGAACTCAGAGATGGAACCGCCCAGGTTTTCAACCAGCGAGCTGATCGAGTATGTGCGCGCCATGCACGCGCATCACGAGGCCGTGACGCTGAATGTCGGGATTTTCCAGGATGGTACGATAGGGGAGAAGACGAAGGCGCAGCTCGCTGCGCTGCGCGAGGCGCTGCGGGCACCTTCAGGCCGGCCTCAATAGAGCTCGAAGCCCAAGGCGGAAGAGAAAGTGCGTTTGCGACGCCGGCCGGCGTCGCCTGCACGAGAACCGTGGCGCTCACGTAGTGGATTACGTCGCGCCCGCATTCTGCAATGCGCGCAGCGCGACGCCCAGCCGCCAGATTGTGTATGGAGCCAACGTCAGCACGACTGTCTTCGCCAAGCCACGACCGAAAAAGAATAGAACTCGAGCAACCCCGACATGCCTGAGCGGCGATAGGTACGGGAAGAAGCTGATACCCAGCGGACTGATGCGAGTCATGATCTGGAGGCCCGCGATACCCGCCAGGACGGGTCCCAGCACCGGCCACAAAAACCTGAGCTTCTGCCTCCCGGCAACGAATGCGAGAACGCAGCCAATCGCGACAGGGGAAATCCAACCCATGAGAATCTGGCCTGCATTCCACAAGTCCTGCAACCGTTCGGATTGAGGTAGGTGCAGGATGCGCGGTCCTCCGATTGCGGTTGTGGCAACTATCGTGAGAACTAAGATTGCCTGCTGGGCCACGATCGGTGCGAGAACGAATACAACCCAGGGAGCACG
>Ga0335072_10001412_pt1 | contig 39146 bp, 30 predicted proteins | sample Lox_Sample_21_FD_206725 | JGI IMG/M metagenome (GOLD analysis project Ga0335072, IMG submission 206725) | Soil microbial communities from Loxahatchee National Wildlife Refuge, Florida, United States - Lox_Sample_2.1 | ecosystem: Environmental > Terrestrial > Soil > Wetlands | place: USA... | reverse complement strand
ATCGAAGCCCAGCTTGAGTTGCCAATGTTATAGGGTGAGAGAGCTGGTAGATCCCCAGGATGGTGCTCAGGTGCAGTCAGGGTGGTGCTCTGAATATTTGAAAGGGGCTGAGGCTGTGGTCTTGGTGATCGAAGGCCAGCGGAAGGAGGAGGTTGGGTGAATTGGCCCATTGGCGGTTGCTGCTGGCCTGATGAGGACTTAGGCCTGGATATTGGGGGCTGTTGGTCTTGCTGACGCCAGCTCATATTCTCTTTCCCAGTATCGGTAGGAGCAGAGATAGTGGGGGTAACAAGGGACGTGCGATCACCAAAAGCAGCACTGTTCCGCGTCGAAGGCGCGGCATTGCCGGCTTGTTGTGCGTATTCAGCCTTCTTTTGAGCAATCGCAGCGGCTGCGTCAGGAAACATTGCGTTGATTGTTGATGAGTCAAGACCTGAATTTCGCTTATTACCTGGTGAAACGGGTGGCCGGCCAATGGAGTTGCGTGAGTTCTCGACGTTCAGCTTTGACATAGCGTCATTCAGGCGGTTTGACATGGCATCTGTTAACTATGTTAGCTCCAGCGAATACGGTCAGGGAACGGTACCACCTACCCTTCTCACCAAAATTTGCAGGCGAAAGAACACCAGATATTGGATGGCTCCTGGACATCTGGTTTAGGACTTGGGCGAAAAAGCGCTGTTGCATCTGTGTGGTCTGTTGGATGAGAGCATATGTTGCCGCGGTCCTCTCGGCCTCGCTGAGGACTCGAAACCACTGCTCAATGGCACTCAGCTCGTCCTTGAACTCCTGATCGAGTGTTGCAGCTGCCATTTCCTCCAACATAGTTTCATACTGCTCGATGTCTTGTATCCACTGCTCGCCGACTTTATTTGCATCATCCTGTCCGCCAAGTTGCTGGGACTGTTGATTGTATAGCACTTCAGATGCTGGGCGGATATTTCTGCTTGACATCGCAGAGTTACCGAATCCGGACATGTCTGCAGAAGATCGTAGTTGATGGCTCCCAGCTATAGTGCGTGATGTTGGCGGCCGCAAAGAGGATTTGGAGGCTTCTGGTGTGCTATTCCGGTTACCGATTATATTGCTTGCCATGGTGTATTAGGTTTTGGATAGTGGCTTTGAACGAGAGATGACAGGGGTGGATGTTCGAGACTCAAAGCTCCGGCAGTAGCCAGCTGATCTCCAGGGAGCCGTAGGGTGATCAATGCGAGTGAAGAGGCATGAACCACGCACAGGTGAAGGTGGCGGTGAAAGAGTAGACTCGGAGTCCGCCAATTGCCAGTCCAGCGGCGGCCGTCGGATAAGGAAGAGAGAGAGAGAGAGAGAGAGAGAGAGTCCGGGTTGTGGTGCGGTCCAAATATGAGACACGTTATTGATTCACGAGGTTGCCAAAGCAGAGAACACGCAAAAATGTCGAATAAAGAAGATGGTGCAAGTGTCTCAGACACGAATTGCACCAGCACAGCAAATGACAGGTATGGGATGATGTGAGCGGCGAAGGAGAGTGAGAGGAAGGTGAGCTGAACCTCGAGTCGAAAAAGGTGTGCACGTAACAAGGCCGACAGCTGACAGGCCAAGGATCCCTGCACCGTTGAGTTTGGGACATTCAGCCACGCCGAGGACCGTGCGCCACCCTTCGAGCCAGAGCCACACAGAACTCAGATACCATTTACTCATAATGTTCCTCTTCCACGATTGTATGCTTTGACAATATAGCCTGAAGATGTACTTCATGCCACCAGTTGTGGCCTGTTAGGGCTTGCCAGCGACCCTACTTATGCTCCTTCTACACCGACATCAAGGTCAGGCAATTTTCTCTGCGTCCCACAAGTCAAGCTCTTTCGAGGCTACCACTTCGAACATTTGTTTCCTTTGTCGGCGCTCAAGCTCGTTTGCCGACTTACATATGGGCTGTGACACCATCGGCGGCCAAGAAGAAGCGAGCGATCCAGGAGGATAGTTGGTGGTACTACAGTCGTCCTATTTAGACTCATTCAAAGAGAAACGTTCGAACTGCCTATGCGAATTTTTGATCGACCCATCACCGCCTGTGGCTGACACCATGGAGGATGGAGGAGCAGCCAGCGATGGCGCGATGCAACCTGGAATTCCAGAACGACCAGAGTCATACAATGGCAATTCCGCATTCTCATGGATGGGCCAGTATCAAGCAAGACCAGTGGAAGCATTCCCAACCCTGCATGGGCCTATTGTCCACGAAGGTTTCGTTCCAGATGAAGACATAAGAGTGGACCTAGACAACCAAGTAGGCTACAATGCCCACTGGTCAGCACCAGCATCATCAAACACAGTATATCAGACTCAATTCACGGGCGGCTTGGGTGATTACTTAAACGGGACTCCCAGATTTCTGGGCGTTGAGGATCGTGGCGAAGCTAGTCTTGATACATCGTCTCATGAAGATGACGGCGATGACTCTTCTGCATCTGAACATGACTCTGAGTAAGTTGGCCAAAGACATCCAAGAGATAGTGCAGTCCATGCTAATCGGTAAAGGAACCCTGAAGATGATAGCATCTCCAGCGATGACAATTTCTCTGACGACGAGACTCCGGTTCCTACCGACAACGGCGTCTATGCAGCAACTCGATCGCGCCACTTAGGCCGACCACGAATGTCATGGGCTGAACCGAGAGGGAGGGGCAGAGGGCGTGGTCGTGGTCGCGGCCGTGGAGGGTTAGGAAGAGGTTACCCCAAAGGTGTCAAACGTGGTCCTAGACAAGCTGTCGAACCAAGTGATGAATTTGTGGCTTTGCAAAGGGAGGCTATCAATGTCTTTGTCGATGAGCAAGACCACGACAAAGCTCTTGACATCATACAAAGGGCCATCGCTATCAATCCGGAACAGTATGCAGCGCATACTTTGCTTGCTTCGATCTACACCGCAAAGGGAGAGCACGAAAAATCGCTAGCCGCTCTATTCGCAGGTGCTCACGCCGCGCCTCGAGACGCAAACATATGGATGAAAGTTGCAGAAGAATATCTGCAAAGTCAATCAATCGACCGTCATCTTGCGCTACAACAAGCAAGTTATTGCTATGCAAGGGCCGTCGACATCAGTCAGAACGACCGAGAAGCCCGGTTTCGTCGCGCTGATATCAACAGGCAGCTTGAAAATTATGGTAAAGCAATGAAAGACCTGCTGAAGTTGTTGGGAGACACGCCCCACGATTCTGTTGTGCTACGACAGATAGCTCAGGTCTGCGTTGAGAGCAATCGGATCGACCAAGCCAAGTCGTTGTATGAAGAAACCATCGCCTTTCACAAAAGCACGGGAAACACTGCTGAAAATGCTTTCCCTTGGTCTGACATCAATGTCTACGTCGAGCTCTTTGGTCATGGAGAGGAATATGAGGAGGGTATCGCCACTCTCAAGTCTATGTCTCGGTGGCTTCTAGGTCGCCAGGATGAGACTTACTGGGATGACGTTGTTGAAGACGACCGGGAATGGGATGCAGATGACGAACCTCGGCGAGAAGAAGTTGCAGATTACGTGCCTGGGCGCTATCCACTCGACAGCTATGGTGATGGTCTCCCGCTTGAGCTTCGGGTCAGGCTTGGAATCTACCGTATACACCTAGGCAGAGAACATCGCAATGAGGCTTTTGGCCACTTCGAATGGCTCGAGCCCGATGACGAGGAGCCGGAAGCCAAACTATTCGAATACAGCGATCTCTTCCTCGAGGCTGGAAATGCCCTTAAAGATACCAAGGAATATGAGGAAGCCCTCCGGTACTATGAGCCAATTCAACGTCACAATTTGTGCTCGGAAGCAAGTTTCTGGCTTGCGATAGCAGCAAGCTCCTATGTCTGCGGCAAGAAGGAACAAGCCATATACTGCTACGAACAGGCTAAAGTCTCAGACCCCGACTGCGTCGATGCTCGGACTCAGCTTTCAAAGCTCTATAAAGACTTCAATGATCGGGATCGTGCTCTGGAAAATTCTCAAGAGGCGATACGGATTGCACAAAAGGCCATAGCCAGTACCGGTCGCCGGAAGTACGAGAGGAAAGAACAACGTGAAGAAAGAGAGGCTGCAGAACGTGCCTACAGGGCTGCCAAAAAGATGCCTGCCCTCAGACTTGATCGACAGCACAGCAAACCAGTGTTAGATTTTAAGACAGCACAAATGCAATGGCAGCTACCAAGTGCAAGCAGTTTGATCGAAGTCAGTGGTAGCATAAATTCATATCCAAAGAAGTCGCGCAAACCACGCAAGCAACCTCTTTCAGCTGCCGAACAAGAGCGAAGCCGCACGACCCACGTGCAATCACTCTATTCGACTCTTCAAAGCCTAACCCCGGCGATGCGCGAAGGTGACTCCCTAGCGCACAGTACCTGGATCGATTGTGCAAACGAATTGATTGCTGACTTCCGGTCAATGCGCGTCTTCTATCCACACGAACGACACATCACATTCCAGGGCTATGACCGTGAGGCCAAGGGTCTCGCCTTCCAGAAGAAGTGGAAGAAGGAACTTCGAGCACGTGAAGCCACTGAGACCTCGATTTCCGCCCAGCGAGATCCAACAGCTGAAATCGACGAAGCGGATATCGCCATCCCTACCACAGAATCTACGGTCCCCACAGATTACCGTGGCATCTCGTTCGATGAATGGCTTGACATCTTCCTTGAACATGCCCTCGTCCTCGCCAACATGGGCCAAGACCATAAGCAACAAAGCTACACCAGCATCAACGCAGCCCTCGACTGCGTCGTCTGGTACCACCAACCCGAATCCATGATCCAGATCTATGTATGCTACTTCACCTGCGCACTCGCCCTTGACGACGCCCCAACCATGGTTAACGTCGCTGCCCGCTGGTTTATGCGCCAATACCAGTTTTGCACCGACACATACCGCCTCTTCTCTGCCCTGAACCTCGTGTATAGGTATCCAGTCGAAAAGGGAGGCAAAGAAGTGCAACTCCAAACCGCAACATGGCGCTTAGGCCCTAGCCAGAAGTTCGTATTCAGACAGCTTAAAGCCGTCGATGGGCTCCTGCCGGAGGATTACAACATTGATGGCGTAGATGGTCCGGTACCAGCATTCATGCGCTCGAACTTCAAACCCGATGAGAAAGAAGAGAAAGAAGAGGCGGCCGAGACTGAGCGTCGCGTCACAGGCTACCCGGAGACGTTGGGTGTAGTGAAGCCAAAGGAGATGGATGTCGTGCTGCTCTGTCTCTACGCGCAAATACTATACGCAGGCGGCAGCTTCCCAAACGCACTGAGCTACTATTACCGCGCGTACGCCCTAGATCCGAAGAACCCGATGATATTGCTCAGCATGGCGCTGAGCTATACCCATCAGATGTTCAAGCGACAGAATGAGAATCGACATGCATACTTGATGCAGGGACTGGCATTCTTTGAGGAGTATGCGGAATGTCGGGTTGCGCAAGCGGAGAAGGTGGGGGAGAGGGATGTGAAGCAAGCACGTGTGGAGGTGGAATTCAACAGGGCGAGGATGTGGCAGATGTTAGGACTGGGAGATTTGGCAGTCAAAGGATATGCTAAGGTGTTGCAGTTAAAGGGTGGGGGTGGGAGTGAAAGACCTGCTGAACGGGAGGAGAGCGGAGATGTTGCTGAGGGTGTTGCAAGTGATGAGATGGAGAACTACACAATGGAAGCGGCATATGCGATGCAGACAACGTATGCGCTGAATGGGGATGTTGACTCGGCTAGAGCTATCACGGAGAAATGGATGGTGATTGAATGAAAGATATACGAAAGTATTGTCAGACAACTGTGCTTAAGCTTTCATGGGCACCACCATTTTTGAACGAAACCTCTGCGGACATCTTCGCCTACTTACGGCCTTACAGCTCACCATCCAATGCCTACCTTGATATGGGAATCTGAGTCAAGACCGCCAATTATACGGCACGAATAGCCAAAGCCTGCTTTGACAATCCTGTCACTCGTACCTCATGAGTTAGGATCACGAGAAACCGCCTACCCCGGCTCCCACATATTTCACGTGTCTATACCAAAATCGAAAAGTCCGACGCGAATTCCCGCATAGCTTCTCTCCGTTCTACCCCCTTACGGCCTGTGTAGAACAAACAGCGCCTGCTTCCGATAATCATAGACGGTGGCTCTTCAGGTGCGATCACGTCAGGTCTAGCGACCTCCTTCTGCCTGATTTGCAGAGCTATCGCCCGGGGGGCCTCGCGTCGCTGACACAGAGCCTTCATGAGTAACACAGCCCTCTTGCGTCTTTCGAAGGCAGCGACCTCGTCGATATCCCGGGGGCTATCAAAAAACAGGCGGACGAGGTCCTCGCGTTCGGGCAGCTGATACGTCAGCCGTTCTGGTTTCTAATCGACTACGTCTTGTCCTCCTTCGTCCTCATCGCCCCCACAGGCAAGTTGTCTCGATCTCGCTTCTCTTTACGCAGAACAATGAAAAGGTATCTCGAAAGTCAGCAAGATCGACCGTAATTAGTACTGCAAAAGTCATAAGCTATGAGGACATCGTCGAAGCACATACGAACCGCGACGCAAAGCAGCCGATCGAATTCCTAAACGCAAGTCGGACGAATGTCTAAGGGTCTAGGTAATAGAAGTCAGCAGCTTCACCACCACCTCGCACCCGTACACTGCAGCCCACCATAGCGGCGCCCGACCGTGTTCGTCGTCCTTAGACTCCAACTCAGCGCCCTTCTCAAGCAGCAGCTTCACCACCGCCTCGTGCCCGCACACTCCAGCCCATGGTAGTGGCGTCCGACCGTCGTCGTCGTCCTCGTCGTCCTCGTCGTCGTCCTCGAAGCTTTAGAACGCATCGTTGCAAATAAAGTAAAGTGCCTTAATGATGATCAACAACGTACTTTCTTCGACCTCACCAACATCTACGGAAATGCTCACAGCCAATCTGTCGGTATTACCAGAACAAACGTCCTCCCTCCTAGCTCCAATTCTAGCTCAGGCGGTCTGTTCCTCGAGGCATCTCGCATCAATCACTCTTGCAGACACAACACGCAGAATCCCTGGAACGAGAACATTGAGCCGCTCACCATCCACGCCCTCCGAGAAATTGAAGCAGGGCAAGAAATTACCGTTTCGTATCTGGCCAGCAGGTCAGAGTACGCAGAGCGGCAGCGTTTTCTAAAGGAAAAGTTCAAGTTCGAATGCAAATGCGAGCTCTGTTCACTGCCGCGAGCCCAGCGAAAGCATAGCGATACCCGGCTAAGGAAACTTCAAGCCATTAACAACTCGATCGGAGCGTTTTTCTGGGGTATCTTAGAACCGGAGATGGCGCTCCACCCCTTACACACGATGTTTGGTTTGTTTGATGAGGGGGGCATCTGGGATACGAGCATCGCTCGAGCCTACAAAGACGCATACGAGATTGCCACCGAAAATGAAGATGAATCGAGAGCTCGGATTTTCGCGAAAAGAGCATACGATGCACCACGTTTGATTGGAGGGGATGACAGCCCAGTTACGGTGAAGATAAGCAGGCTGCTGAGGAACTCTCTGCGCAGACACCACAAGGGATGAATGAGGCCGAGTTCGAGAATTAGCTTTGGATGCTGAATGGGGCATCAGAGAGCTAGGTCAATGCGAGTCTGATGATCCTTAGGCTGCGTCTTTGCGACGACGGCAGTGTGTATTGTGGCGTTATCCTTATTTGATCGCCGTTCCGTTTCCGTTAGAATGGCGTTAATTCCGCTCGTCTCGAAGCCGGAATTACATGCTGACGTAGGTCTCGACGTCGCCGATAAGCGTGAGAGATGAAAAGATGCCGGCAAAGGTAGTGATCGATGACCTCGGTGGCGACGCGGAAATCATCGGCCGGCCTCGATCGTAACGATTATTCCAAGGTTCGTACGTAGTACTAATTAGACCAAAAAGGGGGGAAAAAGGGGAAAATAAGGACACGAAGCTGTCCTTGCCTGCTAGTAGCTTTGATACTGGCAAAGAAAAGCAGCAATAGTTGACAGATGGAAAGGGGAAAGAAGGTGACGCCTCGCATGCCACTCGACTCTACCCTTGAATCTTTCTAGCTCGAGGGTTTCGCTCTGTTTCTATCTTTCTAGTTTGATTCACAGGGCGACGGCGTCAACAATTATTACTACAGTAAGGACAGGAAGAAAACTTGCAAGGAATATACCCCTGCTAGCGCCAGCTGGGACAGCTTCATTGACCACACCCTGTAGCACTAGTGATCATACCCGCAATCATGCATGCCTACCAAGGTTGGGCGGGGAAGTTGGGGCATTTTGGCCACCCCGCGTACCACCTCCTAGATGCATGCCTGAAGACCTTGATCATTTACTTGTACCGCTAAGATGGCTCAATCGACTGATATCGAGAAAACTGCTTCAGGCGCAGCAGTGCGCTCAGTATCTCCTGACTCTATTGTACCTCAGCCGTCGCCTCCACTTGCTGGAACAATTCAAGTGGAGAGGCAACCACCAAAGCCTTTGAGCTCGCCGGAAACAGGGCATGAGCTACATGACCTCAGCAAGGTCTATCCCAAGCTCTGGAAGGAATTTAAGGAATTTGAGGCTTCGGTTGGTGCCGAAATGGAACAGCATGCCACCTGGCAGGGGTTTGACGTACAAGCCATCCTTCTGAAAAACGTCATGGAAGCGAGAATCAAACTTATGCAACATGGGATCCACTTTAGTCGCAGAGAGAGTTCTGAAGATTATAGGGTGCCGGTAGACCCTACCGCTATTGAAGCCGATGTTAATAGACATTGTGAGTCTGTTATGTCCACTAAGATCCCTACTCTATATGAATTGCTGATTTAATACCCAGCGCGGGCGGTACAAGCCTTTGAAACGCACAGGAAGTTTTATGGTTCATTTGGCAAGGCATTAAGGAGGCTTGACAAAGAGATTCTTGGTGGACTGGCTGCAAAACGCGCAACTGTGGCTGAATACGAGCAACAAGTTATCGCGGAGGGAGACACTGCTGGACAGCCTTTCATCCTTGAGATGCGATCTCATCTCATGAAGAAGGAACAACGGCGGCTGTACGAACTCAAAAGCGATCAAGAGAGAGTCGGAGAATTTTCCAATGTGATGGAGGAGCTATCCGCCCTTCAGTCTCGAGTGAAGATGGCCATTTTTGGAGCTCTTATTCTCCTTGTCCCCATGTTAATCATGGTACTACATGCAACCAAGCTCACGGCGCTCCTCACTACGGTATTATGCGTCCTTTTCGTGGCTGTGGCTTTGTCTCTTGGCATGTACAACGCAGAGGGTAAAGATGTCCTTGGTGCAACAGCTGCCTACGCCGCTGTTCTTGTCGTCTTTGTTGGCACAAGTACAACCACTAGTGAGTTGAGCAACGGAATTATTGGCGCAATCACTAGTGGTGTGTTCGGAGGATGTCTGCTCATTCTCCTGGCGTGGTTCTACCACTGGAACATGGTGGCGGACCAACTTTCGCGTCTGAAGCAAACAGTGATCTCAGTGGTCTACAGGAAAGGGTGAGTACTGCCCCAATAACATCATCCACGAGAACCCCCTCGAGAACGAAGATTCTGCGGCGGGTCTAACGTGGGTCGCAGTAACGTTGCACACCTTGCTGTTGTCACCTAGTCAGAGTATCCCATGACGGCTTGTATCGGGGGGCACAAAGTCGGCTACTGCGTCGAGCGTCCGCTAATGTAGTTGTATGCGCATATGTATGGGCATCTATCCATACGTTCTCACCGTCGTAATGATCTCGCCGTCACCAATCGTTCCCAACACGTATACACCGTAAGCTGTCGGGATGACTCGCGACAGATTCGAAAGGTAGATTCGGCTATCTGGGCGCATGTGAATTACGCCGTCCGGTTTAGCGGCCCGTGACCGCCCTCACCGCGTCTGCCAGCCCGGTCCTTCGCCAGGTATAAAGACGCACTCGTCCCCCGCCGCTTTTCCGACAACTCTCTCCCTCTCTTTTGTTCCCTTCCCCTCTCTCACCTTTCTGCACCGCCCCCTCGTGCCTCAGGCCGCGCCGAGCTCCCCTCACTCCCCTGCCAGGCCCTAGTCCCCACAGAACCGATACGACGCGGCCAGTGAGAAAATGTCGCAGCGCGACGGCTGACTCTTATTCGCTCGACGCCTCGGCAGCATTGTCTCGTCAACCGTCTGACCCGAGCGTCGACCCCTGACAATGACGCCGATGAAGTGCTCTGCGCTCTAGCAGGTCGCCGGCGACTTAGTAATGCAACGGCCTTTGATGCAGGACTCCTCCCCTTCAAGCTTCGTCCACCAATCCATCACACCTCCTGTCTCCACTGTGGTCGGCCAAGGCCGCGTCAGCACGCTGACTGGCTGCGTCACACTACGTCGTCCTGTTGCCAATCTCCACCGCGGCTGGGTTTGGTCAAGGGAGTGATTGGGTTAGGCGCAGATTGCACTGCGACCAGGCCAATGGAGAAAATGCCGCACGCTCAGCCCGGTTGCCCGCTCAAGAATGGCGCAGCGGTTCTCAGGAGCAGGCTCAAAATAGCCACTAGCGTGGCAGACGGAGATGTCTTTGGCCTAAGTAAAGAGAGGATAGGGGATGGGTTAAAGGGAATAAGACCGGCCTTGCGCCAAGCACTCTCAATATTGCGAATAGTAATTGCTTCTTGTCTTGCCTGCTGGACGAAAGCAAGGAACTCTTGCTTAGAGATATTCTCTACGCCGTAAATGCTGTGCTTAAAGAAGCGCTTCTTTTATGCCTTAGCAAGAGGAGAGAAGATGCCAAGATCGAGAGGCTGGAGAAGATGAATGGAATGAGCGAGACGAAGAGGAATAACATTATATTCCTCACATTTCTGGACAAGAGAGTGTGAGACATGAGAATCATGTCCATCAAGGATAAGGAGACGGTATAAGCTTGTTCTACTCCTCTCTGTATGTTCATGGAAGTGCTACAACCAGGTGCAGGCAATCTCTCAATTGGTCCAGCCATTCTCACTCACTTGGATCTTTGTGAGAGGATCTAGCTCCTTTAGGATCCAGGTAGTCTCAATGCGCTGTCCTTGAAAGATGACGAAGGGAGGAAGAGAATATCCTTCAGCAGAGATAGACTCGATAATAGAGACCAAATCTCTATTCCAGGTTCGGCAGAGAAAGCCTCCACTTCTTCCACTAGGGTAAGAGCCTTCCCATTATCTCCTACTCCCATAACACAGCCTTGCTCATCCATATTATATTGGTCTGATGTAGGAATCCTATATTGGATATAAGTCCGTTGATAACGATCAAACCAGCATTCGATAGTATCATAGTCTCTAGCATCCTTCCTCTTCTGATCTTGACTTCTAGACCGGAGAGTCTTAATGTGGACCTTCTGATCTTTGATTCATGTCTGTTCATAAACCCCCGGCATGAAGGTTGGTCGAAAGCCTTAACGATTCGCTGAGGCAGCATCACGTAGTCCATGATCACCCATCCGGGCTCGATGATATTTGTCGCATTTTCGGGGTGAAGTTGCTGCCTGACTGAATATAGCTCACCGAGCCGTCGGGCGTATGGGCTCGTCTGGATCAGGAATGTCGGCTCTATCTGGCGCTGTAGCAGCCTTACGATGGCCATCATAGAACGCGTGGAGCCTGCTCCCGAAAGGTAACTGGTCTGTCGTATCTTTTGCCACAGGATGAACTTTGGAGGTCCAGAACTTCTGAAGTCCTTGTCACTGCCCAATCAAAAAGTCCGACGGGTGTGTTCCTCAGCCTGATTACCAGCACGTTGTTGACGACTACCAGCGCGTTGTTGATGATTATCAGCGCGTTGTTGATGGGGGCGAGGCGGCCGGCTGGTCGGGCACTGAGAAGTATCCCTTAATTCACACTTCTTCCCTCTTCCACATCTTGCAGAATTCCTCTTGGAAATCGCGCGACACTGGGCAATTGTCACATTGGATTTGCTTTGTCCTACCGGATGCTACACAACGCCTTGACAACGAGCAAACATTGGACTGCGGGACTCGGAAACATTCGCTAACCACGATCGTTGATAATGGGACGACGTTATCGACTATCGTGAACAAAGGTCGGCTCTTCAGGCGATAGCTCCGAGGCAAGGCTGGGCAGCGTAGCTACAACGTCTCAAGATATGTCGATGTGTATGTTTTGATCTCCTTTCAACTTGCCAATTCCTCTCACATGTGACGCGATTCTGTGCCAAGGTCATGCTGACTCACTGTTTTCGTAGCAAGTGGATTTAGCGAGGAATATCGGATTCAGGATTTCCCAGAAGCTTCGCCGTATAGCGCCAAGTGTCCGATCCTTTGGCAAGCGTCCTATTTTCGCCTCATCGATATATATCGGATGTGCATTGTGTGGGCACCCAGGTGGTCTGATTTTGTTACATTAAGCCACATATAGGGGAGGGGTCGCCCCGTTCCCAAATTAACGACGCAGAGTGCTTCGATTCTGGGAAAAAAGACAAAAGACAGTGCATTACCAAAATCATGGCTGAAATACCTCTGGGTCGACGCTTTGTGCATTGTACAAGACAGTTCCTAGGACACGCATTTTCTGGTCGCATGCTTGGATATGATCGACTGTGAAAACTGTAGACATGATGGACGATGTTCAAAGAATCAGAGGCATCACAAGCGTCATTCCTAACACGACGACGCTGACAGCGCTAGCTCTAAGCCCGCTCACTCCTCCAGCAGGAGTGGTGGAGGACATGCTAGGTCCGGCTGGCGCGGTAGTGCTCACATTCCCTTGTGCACCCGTCGAGTTGGATCCGGTACCGTTACCAGTGCCATTGGATGCTGCAGCAATCGCCATCTTATTGATGCCATCCCACAGCTTGCAAACGGAATAATCTACATATCCGGCCGTAGTGAAGTTGGTGATGTTGATACCTAGCGACTTCTGCGCGCTGCCATAGGCGGGCCATTTTGCCGCATCACTCGTCGGCTTCTGGGTGTCGGCCATTGACGTCCAAGCCTCACTCAGGAAAGCGCTAATCGCTATCTCCTGCTCAGTCATGTCGCACGTGCCGTTTGGCGCGGGCAAGTTGACTGTATTTCCGAACACAAAGGGGATCTCAGCGGTATGCGTCGCTCCAATGAGTGGGACAGCATCCTGTGGAACGGCCGGAAGCCACGTGCACTTGGGGTTGTGATTGAAGAAGTAAGTCCAGGCAGGAACACCGTTCGCCGCAGCTGTATTCAACCCGCGGTAGGCGGAGCAGAAGTAGGTAGCGTCGGTCAAGACTTGGGCAATGGCGAAGAAGGGAGGATGTGGTGTCGAGTTGAATGCGGAAAGAGGATAATAGTGTCCGACCAGTGGCGCGGCGGATCCAAAGTTCTCATTTAAGAAAGTCTCGTAGTCTTTGGCCGTGGCCGAAGCTGCGCCTTCTGGAGCCAAAGCATACTGAGCGAGCGCGAATAGAGCCCCCTCCCTGGAAGCTACTTGTAATCAGTATGGTCACGATAGAAGCAACGGAGCTGCGAGCTTACTCGAGCCAAAGATGGAAGGAACCCGAACACCCTGCTGTGACGGTTGGGTTGGAACGATCTTGCCATCCACGTATGGGGTGAAGTCGTAAGTGCTGATGTTGGCGACGCTAACTGCAGCAAGCGGAGCTGTATTCAGCAGTGGTAAATTGGTGTACGTCGTCTTCAGGTCAGCTACAGACTTAGCCTTCAGACAAGCGGCCTGTTAAAGACATGCGTCAGTGAATTTGCTTGAGGCGGCGGACAGAGAGAATGGCTTACGTCGCTGACGCTGCAATTCAGGCTCTGAGCGTAGCTTCGTCCCAACGTCTGCATCGAGTCATACAGTGGCGCATCCCGTCCACCTCCCGACTCCATGATGGCTGCACTGATCAGACTAGGAGCTTGGGGCAATGTAGCGATGGTAAACGTGTCCGTGGCGCCGGCAGACTGCCCGTGCAGCATCACCTTTTTCTACAACCATTTACGTTAGTAACATGGAGGCCACAACTGGGTGGAGTCTCGGCGCATCTGCTCACTGGGTCACCGCCAAAGGCTGCTATGTTTTCCTGCACCCATTCCAAGGCTAGCAGGATATCCTGTATCGCTTGGTTCCCAGCAATGCCAGCACTGTCCAGAGCTAGGAAGCCCAACGGACCGAGGCGGTAGTTGATCGATACGAGCATGGCATCTCCGCTGGCAATGTTGCAGCCGTCGTAGAGCGGATCCGAGATGCCGCCCGCGCTGTTTGCACCGCCATATATCCACACGCGGACCGGGAGAGCAGAGCCGGCAGTAGCGTTTGCTGGCTTCCAGACGTCGAGATACAGGCTAGATGTACGCTTCAGCAAGGGTTCACTAGGAGATCGGAGCCCCGCCGGCAAGCTTACCAGTCCTCCGACGTTGGCCCTGTCTCGACAAACTCGGCTCCGAATTGGATGCAGGCCGGGGTAGCAGCTGTAGCTTGACGCACGCCATCGAAATATTTTTGTGTCAAGGGCTCTGGGGGCGCAAAGCGCATGTCACCAATCGGGGGTTGGGCGTAGGGAATGGACTTGAAGTAGGCAGCATTCGAGGTCGTGTTGCAAAGTCCTCCCCGGAGCGTGCCCGCGCCGAGGGTGACGGAGGGAGCGGGAAAGGCATTGGCAGAGGCCCTGAGGCCCTGCATGATGGCAGAGGAAACCAACGATGTGCGCATTCTGATACTGATCTGCGTAGGATGGGGGATGAAGGAGATGGGAGGTCGGAACAGTTTATAGCCAGGGCCACTCGAGATTCCTCAGACAGACAGGCATAGCCATGTCGGGCACAGGAGATTGTGGTACTGGCCTGCGGCGTCTGGGCCATAACTGCCGGCGAGGAGGCGAGGAACGAGGAGAGAGAGGCACAGACGTGTGAAGCACCCGCGTACCAAGCAGCTGGATGTTGTGGCCCCGCCCCCCGGGCCAGTACTGTAGTACTATTTTCAGAACCGGTGCCAGACAACGCTCGCACAACAAGCCCTTTGTGGTTAGCGCTGTTAGGTGGTAGGTTGTTGGCACGATGATAGATAGATGATGAAACGAGGTTATTGAGCCTCACGAGAAATTCAGGGTCAGAGAGGGGAGCAATGTGCCGCTAAAAAGTTGGTGGGGCCACTGCTCTGGAGAGATTAGGGAGATTAGCGGCAAGCACCCCCAGTACCTGGCTTGTCGGCCGCTTTGCTAGCCGCGATATAGCAGGGGGTAGGGACCAAAAGTACACTACGTAATCGAGCACTTTTTCATTGCAAATTATCATACAACCGACTTCTATACGTACGAGATCTGGGTGTATAGGGTCCGAATATTCTACCTAGCGTAGCTATGGCGACCTCTCGGATCTCGCTGGCGCCCTAGAACCTCGCTGTCGCCTTCCTCATCTGGCTCCCTATCCTCTTCCTTCCACTTCTAGGTACGTACGTTGCTGTCGGCCTACTTAATAGGCTTCTTAGTTATTAGTTACTCCAGAAGGCGAGGAAGGCCAGTGATATCGGAGGAGATAATACGTAGACGCTTCAACAGTAAAGTCACAGTTAGGATTAGCATCGAAGATAAAGAAGGTAGAGAAGACCTACGGGTATACCTCATAGGCGTGTACCTCATAGGCGTGCATCTCACAGGCGTGCACCTCATGGGCGTGTACCTCATAGGCGTGCACATCATGGCGTGTACCTCACCGGCATGCATCTCATACAGCCACCAAACGCGCTACCTCCGCCTCGAGTTGATACAGCTGCTCCGCCTCCACCATCTTCCCTGGTCGTTATAGAAGGACACAGACGATTACCGAAGCCCCTCCGACAGCTGCTGAGGCACCTCAATGGACCTATTGGCACGCTTGCGATCGGGAGTTGTAAAGGTAGTGTACGTCAACGTACCTGGCGTAGGCTGGTGGGCTAGGTATAAGCTAGTCCAATGGGTAAGAGACTCTATTTAGGTCTGTAGTTGAAGAGAAGGGAATGGACTAGTATGAGCATCCAAGTGTCTTCATGAGTTGACCATGGAAAGCCGTAGAGGCCGTTCCATAGGCGTGTCCATAATAAAATTGGACAATCAATGATTATTGAAGTTGGTGGTGCGTACACCAGTTCCTCCCGCTACCCGGGAGTGATGGACTGGAGGTGGCGGGAATGCTTGTGGAGGCAGACGACCCGGCGAGTAGGGACTTGGTCCCCTAGGTGGTAATGGTGGGGAAATGCTCAGTTCTTGCTGTGGAGGCAAAGGCGGTGGTGAGGTTGTGACAAGTGGCGGAGAGCTAGCCAATAAGGATTGAATAGGGCTGTCGGAAGGCGGGAAACAGGGACTAGCCTGACGAGGAGGCAGTGGGGGAACGGAGGTTGCTTGATTGACCCGCTGAGGAATTGCAGGCGGTAGAGGCTTGGGACTGGTTTGACCGGTTTCTGGAAGAGGGAGTGTTGCTGGACGTGGTCGATTCAGAAGAGGCGGAGATGGTGGTGCCGCCACCGCGCTGATGATGGGCAACGTGTGTGAAGTGGCTGGAGCTGCCACGCTTGGTTGTGTTTCGAGTACGGGAACATCGTCTAACTGCTTGAGGAATCGATGTGCATGTTCGATTAACCGCTTCTTCCTACTTCTTGCTTCTGAACCATCTTCTGTTTCGATGCTGTCTGTTTCCATGATGATCTGGGTCACTAATTCTTCGCTCAGTTGACGACGAGTTGTCTCCCGAGCATTGCTGTCTGCAGGTGGATCCATGGTAAATGTGATGCAAGCAGGAACACACTTGGTATAGAGTTCAGTAGAAAGGGCATTGAGCTTTGTAAGCGTCCTGTCGGCGTCAGTCACCTGATGGTATATCTTCGGAGTACGGAGTGAAGCTGGCAGCGGATCCTCTGAGCAATTTGATGACTGGATGTCTCTTACATACCCTTGCTCAGATGCCAAATAGTCTTTCGAAGTGACTGACTCGCCCGAGGAAGTTACAACTGCCGACACTTTCGCCATAGGGATGGGTACAGGCGGGATCTCAGCTGGTCCATCTGACATCGGAACCACATCCGGCGAGAACCGTGTCGTCACACTGGTCTCCGACTCATGAGATGCGAAGTTGGAGGTTGCTTCGTTAGGCCCTGGCTCTTTTTGGGGTTCACCTGAATCCTTGTCGGAGGCGGATGCTATCAGAAGTTTTTCGGAAGTGCTCGCTTCACTCAGAAACCCGTTTTTGACCGAGCGCTTAATAAGTGAGTGCTCACCTACACCACCACCACAAGCTACTCCACAATCGATACAGGCCTGGCAAAGATCGAAATCGCCGCCGTAGCAGGTGCTACAGTGATAGTGATAGTGCTCATCAGCAATAGATTGCTCGCAATTGTTACAATAAAATCGGGACGTGCCCTCATAAACACGTCGCTTGATGAAATCATGTTGCACATTGTTGCAATTCAAACCACGATCAGCACAATCTTGACAGATATCAAAGTTACCACCGTTACACACACTGCAGTGATAATGGAAATCCTTGTCAGGAATAGATTTGTCACAACTGTCGCATCTGATCTGGCCAGGTTTTGCGGACTGAACTTTATCATCTTCTTGTGGTACAGGACCTGTTTTTAAGATCGAGATTATCTCTGTCTGGGATGTCTTTCTCGCGCGTGCAAGTGGCGTCAATCCGTCCTTCGAAGGTAGCTGGAGATCTGCACCAGCGTTGACAAGGATTTGTACGACAGCACCCTTGCACTCCTTCACAGCAATATGCACAGGTGTCATGCCTTTGTGGTCTTGGGCATTGAGATCAGCGCCTCTCTCCACCAGAATGGTAACCACAGAGCCATGGCCTTTAGATGCGGCGAAGTGCAAAGCGGTCTTCTGTTTTGTTGTCCTTGCTTCGATATTAGCACCCTTATAAAGAAGTTTCTGCACAGTCACAGGCATGTTGTTGCGTGCTGCGCCATGAAGTGGCGACCACTGGGTTTTAGAACTTGCTTGTATGTCTCCTCCATATTTGTGAAGGATCAGGACCACTGTGTGATAACCATTGAATGCTGCCAGGTGAAGTGCAGTGAAGCCTTCAGTTGTAGTCAGATTCACAGATGCGCCTCTTTCGAGTAGTAACTGTGTCACTGCCTCGTGGCCGTTTCGGGCGGCCAGATGAAGCGGACGATGTTCGCGACCAGAGGTCTCAAAGATGCCGGCAGGATTGTCTTCCAGCTTCTGTTGTAGATCCATGATAGCAGCAAGTGCCACGTGGGGATGCCATGCTTTGAAGGTCCAATTCTTTTTGTCCCCCTTGCTTTTTAGTTCCTCAGCAGAGAGGTCTGGCGGATAGCCACGATCTAGCATCATCCTGACAACAGCAACGTGTCCAGCAAAAGAAGCCTCATGTAGTAGAGTTGAGCCCGATCTGCTAAGAAACGTAGCCCCATGGTTTAGCATGAAGGCCGTCATAGCCTCATCACCTCTCATCACGGCCCACTCAGTTGGGCAAAATCCGTAGCTATCCGTGCAATTGACCATAGCTGCAAGTTCCCCGGTCTGCTCCAGGTGCTCTGCTAGGGGCAAAATACCGAGGTGGCAAGCAAGGTGTGCCAGTGTGAACCATCGGGGAACGGTGGCTTTCGATAAAGAGGTAGAATTCATATCGGTCGAGGTGTCCCAGTACAGAGGCCACCAGGAAGCGCGAGCAGGCGAATTCTTGGAGAAAAATGATGACGAAAAATCCAAACAGTCGCTGGTAGTCAATCGTGCATGCTCTGGCCAATTAGCGATAGCATAGGCCAGAAATGGGCGTGTCCCGGGAAGGTGGCTTCCCCCACTTGAGGACGGTTTATATGTGATAGCGGGTTCTTTGAGTATCCCGCTGCTGAGAAGGTTTAGGCACACTCGAGTAATTTCGGCGTGAGTTTGAACACCTTTGACCTGGAATACCTGAATAGCTTCAAGTTCTGGGTGACTTGCCCAGTCGTCTTTGAGAAGAAATTCCTTGGTAGATTGGTGGACGAGAGAGATCTCGTCCCCACTCATGGCTAACAATTTCGTGCAGGACGCGATGCTTCTCTCCAAGTCATGAATACTGACATAGCCGAGCCCACAACATGGCGAACTCAATGCAGCTGCCAGTTCGGGAAGTTTCAGCGGACGCATAGCTGTTACTACCCAACGCAGTATTGCAACGAGGCGCTGTCGTTCTCCAACAGGTATGTCCGAGAGAGCCTGAATGTACATGTCGTCTATGCGATTTGGAAGGCGCTCGATGTCTTCCGAAGTCGTCCTCTGGCTTGACTTCTTCATCTCCTCCGCGGCCATTTGCACCCATAGGAAAGAGCCATCACCGCGTTTTTGCAAAGCCTGAGTCACACTTTCGCGGGTGGAGTCAGAGTGGCCCTTCAATTCGGAGATCTCGGCGACTTTGGCATCAACGAACTTTCGCAGGCTACTCGCGTAGTCGTCGAAAGTGTCCAGATCAAGCCGTAACTTTGGCAACCCACCTAGCTCAGTCGCCAAACAGTCAGGCTTCTCTCGGCTTACAAGAAGCATCTTAAGGTAGCTTGGCTCATCATTATTGGGACCTCTAGGATTCGATGGCGACAAAGGCGTAGTTGACGGCTCATCCGATGTGGAGCCACTATGCTGCTCTTTCACACTTGTAGCTTTCGCCTTTGCCCTCTCGGCGTAGAACATTCTGATCTTCTTCAACAGATGCTCAAGCGATTCGCATTCACATTCGTCCAAGCCGTCTAAAATGCAAAACACTCTCTCTGTGTATAGATCCTGGATCATTTGCATGAAGATCCGCCACAGGGTTTCGAGTGACTGTGGCCTGAATAAGTTCTTTTCCCGAACACGATATTCTGGAATAAGGAACTTGGCTAAGTCCCGACGCCGGGTGACAAGCTGAAGTATTAGGCCACGGACGATCGATACCGCATTGTTGCGCTGTTCGTCTCTTCCGTCACAGAAATAGTACAAGAGTACCACCTTATCGTTCTTGAAATATTGCGCTTGAAGCTCTTCTGTGATGTAAATAGACAGCATGGTTTTGCTCGTTCCTGGACCACCACAAAGCCACAGGAGATCCGACCGGCTCTGACTGCCTTGCCATTTCTGATATAGTGAATTCTCCTTGATCCAGTCACATGTACCAGGCACCGGGGGGCCCTTGAAAGTAATGAGTTTGTTTCGATCGTCCAGTGGATTCGTAGAGAAAAGGTCCCGAAGACAGCTGTTTATCGTTTCCTGGTCTTCTGAGGAACCCGTATCTATTCATGATTAGCTTCTAGCTAACATCTCAACGTTTGAGCAAATCGTAGGGAGACGTACTAAAATACACGCTGCCTCCGACGCTGAAGTTGTTACCAAGCGCGGCGAAACCTCTGTTGTTGATACTGCCGCTAATTGTATGACCTGATTGACTCATACCAGCCATCTCGTGGTGTCTACTTCCCTTCAACAACGCATCCAGAGGTATGGTGTCAGGCGCAGGACCAGATTGGGGGCTACGGTTCTTCGACCAGTCAGGGCTGACTGGATGGCGGGACTTGCGCGATTTAAAGCACAGTGTTCATAGCATTCGGACGGGACATAAGGAGTTTCGGGGAATTGCTTGCAGTGATTATCGTAGGCACAGGCTTCAGCATCGATGAAGGCTAAGGGTGAGTGGAGCATAACAGTCGAAGTCAGGCTGGAGGCAATAGGCCGAGTGCCAAGCTGCCACTTAGCGTCACAGGGAACCGTTATAAGCGCGCCCAAAAGGCCTTCGCTAATCGCAAGCCCGGCTTGCGATTAAGTTAGCAACAGTGCCATGTGTTGTGGCGCGGTTCGACGACAGGGACATGTCCCGCCTGTCTTCGAAGTGTTATGGCACGACCATCGAACTCCCTCTTGAGACTGGTGTAGTTGAGGACTTGGCGTCAAGTAACGCCAACCCACGTCGGGCCACCTGATCCCAAAAGGCCCCGAAGGATCCTGAAGGGGGCCTCAGGAGCCACGCCAAGACCCGCCAAGATTCCACAGTATAGGCACCCGTCCCGCGTAATTCACAGGTTCTCGGAGTTACTTGCTACACTTTTGCCATTTATCTACTAGACGAGCAATTGGTCGCTCTGAAGAGCTACAGAAAATCAATGAGATACCATAAACATGCCATCTGCAAACCGAATCTTTCCGCCGGTTCGGTCCACATTCCGTCTCAGTGATGAGGTGTTCCTTACGTACATGTACTCGGTATCTCGGTATGCCACAGCATTTCTCCGCTGCTCGCCCGATGCCTAGGTTTAATTCAATTTACGTATCCATCCACTTCGCAAGTCTCTCGCTTATTGGAAGCTGCTCCTGCTGAGATTTGACCACCCTTCCCTTGACAGGTTGCAGCAAAATAGCCCATTCAGATTCATCGGAGGGATCTGCTAAGCTAGCATCAAAATTTTGATTGACGGCCTCTCCTTTGGGGTCTCGATCTGGCTCTTTTGCATGGCTAGATACCTTTCTGTCTCCTCCGCCGTTCGATTGTAGGTCGAAATCGAAGTCGAAATCATCGCTGAAGTATGAAGCATTATCGAATGAACAAGCATCTAGTACCAGCTGATACAGTAGGTCTGGCAGGGCAAACTTAACTATGCTGTTGGACTCCAGGTACATGTCGTTCCATTGGATTCCTTCCTGCTGAGGAGACTGCTTCTCACGATTGGTCCCTGAGACCTCAGCATTTTGTTGTCTAGCAAGACTACCAGTAAGCCGGACGCTGTTTGTTTCGTTGCGGATTCAACCAAAAGAGGCGGCCCTAGTCTCTGCCAAGCTTGTAGTTCGTGAAATGCTTCGGAAGGGTTGGGGGTGAAGTCTGAGGCGGTAGCGTTGGGGCTGAATTTTGAACGTTCCCATGCTTTAAGAATGGCGGCATCTGTCTCAGGTCCCAGTGCATGCTTTGTGGATGTGCCATGCTCTATAACTCGTTGAGGACAGGCCATCTGAAAGTGAAGTTGTCGTCGTACGGGCCCAGTGTATTTGTTGCCTTGCCTGAGGCATGGCGCTCACCAAACCAGTCCCAGCTTGGCGGAAAACCTGACATGTAAGGGTTTGTAGAAGCATTGGTTGGAGAGAAGTTGTTAGAGGTGGTTTGTTGCAGAAAGTGTCTTGGTCGGCAAAGCTCATTGAGAGTGAGTCCACGTTGCAAAGCCATTGCGTGCCTGCTGCCGACGGACCCTGGTCGTGCAAATGTTACTGTTTGATTAGTGTACGACAAACTAGCTTCGGATGGGCGCTGGATTCGTGTACTGCCGCTTTGATCATCCTGCGTAGAATATCTGACTCTCTTATCTGGCCCGCGAGAAGGGACTGACAATGGTGTAGTGTATGTGCTCATCGGTAAGCTGGCAGTGATGCCATAGATGGTTGGGTCGTGATGTTGCTGCTCTGGCATGGAAGCAAATGGAATCTTCCATATGGGAGAAGTTCTGTTTCCGCCCTTTCAGAGAACCGCGACTAAAAGCTGTATTGGGTACTATCCATGGGTCGGCGTATTGGCCAAGCCCAGGGAGTGACCCAAAGGACAAAGCCATGTTTTGAGAGTGCGTTTCAGTAGGCTGTCTCCAAGAATCTGACACCCAAGAGTTCGGCATCTCTCGGGAAACGGTTTGACGCTGCTATATGGGCTGAAATGTAGCCGAGGTAGCGTTCGAGAAGATCTCACACAAGCTGAGTGACAGTGAAATGGCTGTAAAAGATGGAGCAGGAACGGGGACATTCTCGAATTCCATGCGCAAGTAGGGACTCGATTGTCATGCATCTTGCGCTCAAACTGGGCACGTGTTTGCCGTGAAGGTGCGGTTGACCACAAATTGAGAGTGGTAGTGTTCAGCTCCAAGAGGCTGTTGTTCAGGTCAGCAACTTCTGCTCCGCAAGCTACTCAGCAAGACCTGGTAGCATGGACACTGATGTGGACTTATATTACCTGAGTGCAATTAGTCCCTGCTACGATCCTGATTACCAGATCCAGGTTAGACTCTACTGCGACATTGTCCGTATGGTTCTTCAGCCCGGGGCTAATCCGCATTATGTGAGCTGCATCTTTCCAACTTGGAGAATGGAGCACTCTGTAGTGCTTGGGGCCAGGCCGTGATTCAGGCAGCTGTCCTCGAAGAATACAAAGAGAAATTCCTAATGGACCTCTGGCTGGGAAGTCCATCATCCTGTTTTGCGGAGGTTATTGGGCTTCTCATTATCTATGGGACGAATAAACCTGTTTTCTTCCGCGGCCGAGCAGCGATGGAGATCATCAAGGAACTTTTCACTCCAAGCCCGCAAGTTTCCCAAGATGTCCTGCCCGGCTGGCACTACACGGCTAAAGCTGTACTTGAGCAAATCACAGCACTATGGGCCATGCATGATGCACTACCAAAGGCAGTCCCATCATCGGGAACCCCTATCAGCGCGATCCCGGATTCAAGACCCGCACTGTGGACTGAGGCCATTGAGGCATTCAGGAATGTGATTCCAATGTCTTTTGCACAGCCCTAGTTGGTGCCAGAAAGCCGGGGAGCCTTAGTGAACACTTTTCTCCGGGGGGTTGATAAACATACTGCATGCGTAACACTTGACCACACAAAGACAAGATATTGCCAAACTTTGCATCATATGAATAGATTTATCCAGGGCTTTCTATTGATACAATTTTTACAAAAGACCTGATGACATTGCACCTGCGGGTTTTACTCACCAGTTAACCGGAAACCGGAACCATTCGGGGGCACCATAACACACCACAGCATGCCACCCAACACATGAACGGCCCGTGTGGCTTGGCGGCTTAAAATAGGTGTGAGGAGCACTGTACAGATCTACATTCGGCTGTGCCAAACCATTGGGATCATATAGGCTATAGATATAGCTATAGTACTGCCTAATCCGGCAATCTGTTACTCCACGGGTCACTCCCCGGGTCACTTCTACGGCCTACTCTTCTTAGTAGGGGCCTCTGTGTTGCGAGTAGGCCGCGTTTCGGTTGCGATTCGCAGGCTCATACACCACAGCTGGAGAGAGACCCACCTGGGCAGGAACCAGCTGGACAGGTTCAGCTGGAAGCTATTCTAACGAAGATACCAAGGATGAAGAAAGAGGAAGGGCTGGGTCGTCGACAGACGACTAAATGTGGTGGCAAGCGCCAAGCGCATACCCTGTCCCAGGACCACGCCACAACAATATGCCTGTAAGAGATGCACGCCTGTGAGAGATACGCGCCTATGAGACGCATAAAATCCACGCCTGTGAGAGATGCACGCCTAGGATGCGCGCCTATAAGATGCACGCCTGTGAGAGCTGCACGCCTGGGATGCACGCCTATAAGATGTACACCTATAAGATGCACGCCTATAAGACGCACGCCTGTGAGAGATGCACGCCTAGGATGCACGCCTGAGATGCACGCCTATAAGATGCACGCCTATGAGAGCTGAACGCCTATAAGATGTACGCCTGTAAGAGATGCACGCCTATGAGATGCACATCTATGAGTCATCCCGCCAATGTATACCCAGAAAGCGGGCTTTATCTTTACCCCGCCAACGATAAGCCACGTGGGCCGTTCATGTGTTGGGTGGCATGCTGTGGTGTGTTATGGTGCCCCCGAATGGTACCGACCGGAAACGCCCATCCGTCTCGGATTTCGAGACATGAGCACGATCTTATACGAGGATCTTGTGCTCCATCAAGTGTCACCATCGGTTGTCGGAAAAGATATCCGTACCTTCCTCCAATGTGACCTGAGCAAGATTCGCTACGAACGCAATCTTCCAGCGGATTGGTCGGGAGCGCCCTGTGATTGCATCGGGTAGTAAAATTCTGAATCGTAGTAATTGTAATACATGGCCAACATTATCGAACGGTTATGCCTAGACTTCGAATAAAGAATCTCCCCTGACTCAGGGCGGCGTCACCATAGGACTGGAGCAGGGCGAGCTCGGGGCTGATTTCACAAATTTTGGCAGGAAAACGAAAATAAAATCTACACCGAGCTCATCTTCCCGCTCACCCACCACCACGCCGTCTTAACATTCACATCTCGTGAGCAGGGTGAGCAGGAGGGTGAGTCGCGCGACGCTCACCCTCGGCTCACCCTGGCCTCTGAGTCTTCAATTCTACATGAAATGAAGCCACTTTGGGCTCCTACGCCGTCGGCCTTTTCAACTACTGCCTTAAAGGTAGAACCCGCCGCCGCCATAAGTACAGGGTGAAGCCCGGCAGCGCTGCCTTTGTCCTCTCGTCGTTATCGCTGTGTGTATCTTTCTGCTCTTCTCGTTCGCGCTTCCCGCGAAGTGCCTTGCCGCCGCCTCTCTCCTTGCCACTGCCTCTCTCCCTTCCGCCGCAAAAGTGATAGGCAGAAAACCTGATGACCCAGATGAGCTGCTAGCTCGAGCCAAAGCGAACGGCTACCGGAGAGGGGGATGTTACGAACACCAGCCCTCTTGTGCTCGACGCATGCCTTGGCATAGGGCTTGGCGGTGCGGCCTTGGCACTTGGCGCACACAAGGTTATCTTTTGTACCTAGTGGCCCTGCTTCATCTTCCTCTCTTCTTTAGATTCGTTGTCCTAGTTACATGACACCTCTATGATTCGCTCTAGACTGGCCTCCTAACAGGGGAGCAGAGAGAGGAGGACGCGGTGCCGAATCGCCATGCATAAGATTAATCCAGGACATTAGCAACTCGTCTCCTAAGTGTTTTCGTATTATGTAATCTCGAATTCTATCATGGCCCATTCCAACGCGCCCGCTTACGTATGTTCAACTGCCCACTGAGCAGATACGAAATCCCAACGGGTATGCCAAAGGGGGCCACTCGGGACTAACTCAGACATCTGTGACAAGAAGCCGGACGGGGAGTATCTGTGGGGCGCGCTTTCACTGCCCAAGGCAACACCTCAATCTATCAGTCAACCAACAATATATAAAGCCATCCTGAAACTCTAATATGTATAGAAAAAGCCGCCGCCCTACGAGTCAATAGATACATGTCTACCACCAAGAAAGCCAAGCAAACTTGCGGCGATGAGATAGTGTTTTTCCATCCTAAGAGTTGAACCGTCTCTGGAACTCCTTAAAATTCTCCACCATCAGTCGAGAGACGCTCGGCTTTGTTCGCTTCAAAGCAATAGCGAAATGGGACCAGCCAAGCTTCGGGCGAGCAGCGGTCTCTGTCTTGCCGCGGCTTTCCTGGGTACTCATGTCTTCATTCGCCAGGACCAGGGCTGCTTGCCCACAGAGAGTGCGCAGGTCCGAACCGGAAAATCGGTCCGTCTGGTTTGCGAGGACTTCAACCGTCAGCAACGGATCCATGTTCTGCTCCTTCAAGAACCTCTTGAGGATCTGGGCCCTGCCACTTTCGTTCGGTAGGGGGAAGTATATCTTCTGAGGGAGTCGTCGCAAGAATGCCTCGTCAAGATCCATCGGCCGGTTTGTCGCGACCAGCACGAACGGGGAGCTCTCCTTGGTGGCCAGGCCATCCATCTCCAGCAGGAATTGGTTGATGGCGGACCGCTCCCACGATCGGTCGGATGATGGTCGGCCGCAGAAGAGTACCTCTCCCTCGTCGATGAATACCACGCAGGGCCAGAGCTTTGCAGAGAGGGAGAAAAGTGCCTTGATGTACTTCTCCGAGCCTCCAGTCCACTTGGAGATCACATCAGCCGAGCTAACGTTGATCATTGTTGCTCCGCATTCCTTAGCAATAGCACGGCCGAGGTGAGTCTTCCCCGTGCCGGGAGGTCCGTACAGCAGTGCGCCTGAGATGCGGATCGGTATGAGGGGGCCTGCCGACTTCGTGTTGCCGGCCGGTTGGAACTTGTTCAGAGATATCAGCTGCTTGACAGCATCCTTCACCTCCTGCTGCATGATGACCTCGTCCAATGTCACTCGAAGATTCGCTGCAGCCTCGTTAGCAAAGCTTTCTTTGCTTGACTGGGATCGTATTTTGGGGTATGAGTACCGGGATCGATCACGCAGCTCAATATTTCTTTCTCATATTCGTTACACCTTGCTTTGTTCTTGTCCAGCCTCTCTTTAAAGGCTGCTGTTTTCAAGTTGTCACCATCACGAAACTCGGCACTTTTTTCCTCCTTCCGTTCCTCAACTGCACTAGCAGTAACAGTCTGATTGATGCGGGTCACGACTTCTATAATGTCGCCAAGTTCCAGCGCCGACTTGCCCCAGGTTCGCCCAATGATCTGTCTTGCGGCTCTGTCAAACATCTCCTCTGGCCAAAGTGCTGATGCTTCGAACGTCGCCAGCCGAGAGTGTGCCCATGGCGGACGGGGAACAAGAAGGTCGGTGTCGAAGCCATCGCGGAGTTTGACGCGCAGGGTGCGCTTCAGCTGCCGGAAAATGGCTTCTTGCGTGCAACGAGCGTCCTCCGCCACTAGCAGGGCTTCGTATTTCTCCGTCTTGGGCGGGGCGGCAGTGACGATTGAGGTCGAGTCCGTGTAGATGTTCTCGTGCAACTGCTGCGTCGTGTCATCCGACTCCTGGGGTCCAGACTTGTCCACAAGGATCGTCACAAAGAGTATCACTAGCTGGTTTATCTTGCGGCGACCCTGGACCACAGTTCGGAAAGTCGACAGGATGTCGGGTCCATTCTTGAGAGCCATGATCCGCTTGGCATCTCTGATGTGCAGAAAGACCGGTGGACTGGGTTCAGATGACTTGAGGTTGAGCTCTTCGTCTGATGGCTTTTGGCTTTCCATCTTAAGCTTTGCAGCGTCCAAAATTGCGGATGCAGCATCTCTCCTTGGCGTTCCGGAATAGACGCCGAAGAATCTTTCGGCCAGTTCGTAGGGTGAGGGGGTGTTGGTGGGCTTCCCTCCCTGACCGGAGAACTCGAGTGCAATGTCGGCAAGGTCGTCCAAGTCGACGGATATAAGTGAGGCTCCAATGTCTCTCGCCAGCTGCTCAATCATCGACTCCAAGAAGTCGAATGCACCACGGACAGGTGCTCGAAGTAAGATACTGGGCTGCTTCGAGTAAGACTCTTCCCAGATACGATCAGGAAGGAGTGCAGCAGCGGTGATGTCGCGAAGCTCCGAGAATATATCGCTTTCAATCTCGTACTTGTACGCGTGGTCCCCGGAAGCCTTTCCATCAGCCGTCGCTTTGGAAGGTGACAATGTGAATGGGGCCGTTGCTGTTACGCTAATTTTTGCTTTGGAATTGCGTAGGTCAACTATCGTTTTGACATTGTAAGCCAAGAACCATCTAGGAGCGCGGTATGGGGATGGCGAGCCGACTAAAACACGATTATCGTTCGGCTCTTTGCTCTCTTTGCTGGTCTGATAATACCCTGATGTCAACCAAACCCGCCTGACCAGTGTCGAGCTACAAGGGATCGAAGGGAAACACTGAGGAAATTCGGAGATGATCCGAACAGGATACCTCGATGACGGAAGTTGACGGTTATTCCACTTACAAGCTTTTGGTTAGACGACTGATAGCTAATGGCAGTAGGGACCCCGTCGCGTGAGTCATATTTGCGTCTGCGAAATGTATGTCGCAACTTGTCCATGGTTGCGGTTATCAGGTTCCAAGTTTGTTCTGAGATGTCGGCTGGCCGGGGTCTCTGAACACGGAGACACAGCTTTGTATCTACATTCAGCCAGACCGAGCCTTACGGCTTCCTGACCGACAGCCTCAGTTCCACCACAGCTTGCCGTTGCCAATGGGGTAAGGCGAACCGTCCGGACGGCAAAGTGCGGTACCCGTAGGAGCTAAGGGCCTAGTCGGTAAAACGCATAGAAGTAAATCCCGCATAGGCCTATGCGTGTTTTTGACGTTTTCGAATCTATCAACCCATCAGTAACGCACATAGATTTCATAGATTTGTGTCTATGGGATCTGTGTAGGTCAGAATTTATGCTATCTATGCGTTACTGATCAGGCCCCTAATTCGTGCATCCCAAGTCGAACTTCAGAAGGGTGGTGGCGTTGGCGCGTTGAAACCAATAACACCCGTGCCTTCACACTGTTCGGCTCAAGCCATAGCGGCTGGGTCACGTCAGAGCTCAGCCCCTACTACGGTTAGGTATAGGGCTTTGCTGCCCTCTGCATTGTATTGGGCGTTTGTACTCTCGAGGCTCCCTCCAGCCCACTTCACCTTCGCTAAAAATCACTTTTGCTACGTACAGCTTCTGAGTGGGCCCAGCAGCCTCGACGGCGTGTGTGTGTGTGTGTGTTGGTGGACGACTTGGCATTCCTTACTGGTGGTGTCTCACATCTACAATTGTATTCCGCGTTCTCTGTCCTCTTGGCGGATGTCGGTGGTCCCAGTTTAGAGTGCAACCCAGTTGACTTTCGTTGACGGCGTAAAGTGTTCGGCCTGCATCATCCCTTCGTTCACGATAATGAACAGTCCAATCTTGACGAAATAATCCGGGGTAGCCCCGGAGGGATCAGCGACTACACCGGGCAAGTGGCGAACTTTTTCAAGTAGGATTCCACGACATTCCCACGATGTCCTGTCGGCATGCTCTACGTACGAATGTGCGTACGCCGTGCATACTGCGTAGCATTCATACGTTCTCGTGCGAATCCATTCTCCCAGTTCGACCGAGACATCTGAATCGAATTCTATAAGATCGCCTGAAGTGTTCTGCTCGTTTGGTATGAAAAGAGTTGACTGAAGCGGTTCCTGGTTCGCGGTCTCCGGAGAGGCGATGATAGCTGCATTGCAGATCCGAACACTTCCATCCCTTTGTATTTCCCACGAGGCCACTGAGTCATGCTCCAAGAGATCGGGATGGCCATGGTACAGCTGTGGAAGCATGAATCCAGATCGGTAACCAGGCTGGAACGGCAACATCGATCCAATTGCATCGTCTCCACTGTTGCGCCCAGATTCTGCAGTGAAACGAACGGAATTAAAGAACACGGAGCCCCATCTCAGTCGCACCTTCTCGAGAAACGCTACCGGATATTTATCAAACACAAGATCTTCCTGCCGGGCACGACCCTCCCAGTCGGCAACTCCAACCACGGACATGATGGCTTCAGAGCGCTTCATTAGGCAGTAGCGACGGCTCCCTAGCCAGAGAATGTCCCCGATAGACGGCTGAAAAATCGCCGTCATTCCTACTGACATAAGGATAAAGGCGAGCGACATCATGTTCTTTGGATGCCTGTGGCGAATGTAACACTCGGTTATTGCTACTGTATCTTTCGTGTATCTGGGCACAAAGCTTTGCCGCGTGAGTGCCATCAAGCCGTCCAGTTGCAGCGGACTCCCACGACGCCCATCAATCAGTCTTAGCACCGTCCAGTCTCGACTACAGAGCCACATGTCAGGACGCAGACAAGCTTCTTGGAGTGTCCAGAGGGAACTCAGCCATCCATGGCAGTAGTCGAGCAGGTTCTCCATGGTTGCTTTCTGGAGCGGTTCCTCCGAGGTTAAATCCTCTGAGCCATACTTTTGTTTCGCCAATTCTCGGACCTGGTCGGCCGTTTTTATGAGCACCGGAGAGGAGAAGCTCTCCACGCGACGTCTCTCCTCATCTAATGGGTTGAACTCGCTGCGGCCTCCGGGAGGATGCTCCAACAGGCTGAGCGCCATCCAACGGGCCATCGATTTCAGACTGTCCAGGCTTTCGACGTCGCTGAGCCATACCACTGCTCGACTTGCAGTGCCGAAAATTTTGGCCTGGCGGGCAATCTCGCGGTAAGCAATCTCGGCCATTGCAGGGTTTTCCGTATCCTGGGGGATACAAACGAGGTCGAGCCAGACATAACCGCCTTCTCTTGGCACATCTCTCAGAATGCCAGGCAGGTCTTCCACAAAGAATAGCGTGTTCCGCGGTACAGGCCATTCCACACCATCAAGCCTGGCAGCCGAGCCCTGGACGCGCCAACGGCCCCAAGTGTGGCTAATTGCTGTGTATGATGGGGACTTTAGCCCGGCGGTCTCCACGGTTCTCCCCTTTTCTACGTCCCATAGATAGTGTGGGAGTCCGCTCTTCTCCTCGGACGTCAGCCACGGACAAGGCTCCAAAACCACGCCAGTATTCGGTGTTGTGTAGACAGAATCCATGACCTGGCCGAGCTCAAAGGGCCACACAGCAGCAGCGTGGAGCGGGATTTTGACACGGCTCTGGGCTTCTTGGATTTCCACAGACCCTGCCGTTATGAGATGGTTGAGAGCCTGCGCGATGGAGTTACCAAAAGTGGTGGCATCCGATTCGGCTTTCGGTTCGTCCAGCTGTCCCAGAGACTGTCGGTGTTTCTTGACTGCTTCTTGATAGCATATGCAGCCGATCCTCTGGGTGCTCGCATACACTGCGGCAGATTCTCGAGCCCTCGTCAGTTCAGCCGGGAAAATAGAACTTGTGGCCGGCTTCGTGTGGACGGAGAACTCCAAACAGAACAGGTCGAATAATTGGAAATGATACGCCGATTTCGAAAGCTTTGCTGCCATATCGCGAAACGTCTCGTCCTGCGGCAGCCCAACAACAGAATCAAGTACAATGTATGCAATGGCAGCTGCGCTGAGCCTCCCGTCCTGATACTTTCCAGTCCACCACTCTAGGAGGTTCAAGAACGAGCCAAATTGGGTCTTGGACAAAGTACTCCGGAAGGAATGGCGGAGGTTGTCGTGGAGAAGCAACAAGCAACATAGGGACCACTCCCACAGCTTTCCAGGGTTGCGACGCATCACGCGAACCTTGGTGCCAAGCGGATGTATTTCCCAATCTATGAGTTTCAGATAGTTCCTCAATGCGACTCCAAGGGGCGGATTGATCCATTCCTTTTCCGGCAACGTTTGAGAGGTCATGTCGACGTCCAGAGCCAGCTGCGGTTTAGCGGATGACGCAAGATATGGTGGTGCCAGCGTGATGTCGATGCCCTCTATAGCTAGGCTTCTCTGTCCTCGGGTGTGCTAAGTGTGCCCGATTGGTGGGAAGAGCCAACCACTCGGGGATGGAATGGTGTTGATTGAGCGCGTAGCAACTGCAAAGAGATTCTTCTCTATGGTATCCTTGCGAAGCTGCAATATAAGATGCCTGGCTAGAGATTGTGCGATCCGAGCCGTTCAGGAATTTTAAGACAGCTGGATCTGGGGAGGCACTCGGGGTGGATGTATGAATGTACCGTACAATACAAATGAAGGGGTCCTTATCCGACGACAGACATTTGAAGGACTCACTTTTTGGCACAGTGGGGGACGAACACGGAAGCTTCTGCATGCGCCGTACCTGCCAATCCTAATGAAGTCAGGCCTGCATGTCCAAGTCATTCGGCCCAACTCCACAGTCGCTCCTGTGCTTATGGCGTAGCATTGGTGGGCTACGCAGACTGGACTGTCAAAAAGTGAGGCTGTGGGAGGGCAGGGGACAAAATACGGGGAAGCGAATCACTCTGGACTCTCGAAAGGTTGGGGGGGGCGGCTGTGAGAAGATGGTGGACAAACTGCTGGCGAGCGCCACAAAATTCGGACACGTCCGCCACTGGATGCTTTGGTTTTTTGGCAGGCCGGGACAGTAAAGTGGGGGTATTATGACAGAAAGGGTAAAAATCAAATTTCCCAACCACACATCGCCAATTGCGAACTACACCTGTCTCTAACATCATTCTTCTTATAACTCTTGAGCCTATATCTTGGTCTATGCACGCCTGCTTATGCCTACTATCTAGGTCTACGCCTGTACCTAGGTCCACGCCTGGCACCTTGATGTACGCCATGCATCTCGATGTATATACATTTAGGTATTAAACTGAGGATGTACGCCTAGATGCCAGACACACGCCTAGATGCCAGACACACGCTTAGGTGCCAGACACACGCCTAGGTGGTAGATGTACGGGCTAGGTGTTAGACGAACGCCTAAATGCCAGACGCACGCCTAAGTGTCAGGCGTATGTACCTAGGTGGTAGGCGCGGGCCTAGGTGGCAGGCATAGGCCTAGATGGTAGGCGTAGACATAGATGATAGATATAAGTAAGCGTATATGAACGAAGGCACAGGCATATATGATGAAGAGCGTAAGCATATACAAAGTAGACCAAGATATAGGCAATGTGTGGTTGGGAAATTTGATTTTTTTTTGGGCCGCTTCCGTCATAAGACCCCACCTTAGACAGGGAGTCGCTGGGGGGCGCCCGCCATCCGTCAATGCGATGCTACTGCTGCCAACCGCACCAATTCGGCCATCATTGTTGGTTGCTGCTAGCAAAAACTGCACGGTGTCTTATTTCTTTTTCTCGATATTGCTTCTCGGACACTTAGTTGCGCAAAACCGGCTATTCGTTCCTGAACGGGAGAACCTCAAACCAGCACTGTCCTCAATCTAATCTTCGCTCGCAACTGCCATCATGGACACGATCGTGTTTTCGGAAGTTTCTGATGCCGAGTGGGCAAAAGAGAGGAAGATGGGCGAAGCTAAACTTGCTAAAGACAGTAAGGGCAAAGGTAAGCTTGTGTGGATCGAGATCCACCCAATGAAAGGGTGCGATGCAGACATTGGTTGTGCCATACGGAATCTGACTGGCATCAAATATTGTCAGGCACCTCCGAGCAAGGCATCCGGGACAAAGGTCCTGCGGATGTCGAGTCTGAACTTGCCCAGCCAGGAGAGGAGAACCGAAATGCGGCAAAGGTGGGTTGGTCCAAGGTATTGAACGATAGGCAGTGGGAGATGCTAGAGCGGAGCTGCCTTCGGGACATAGAGAAGTGCAAAAGAGAAGACGGCGAGGAGGGTATGAGCGTATTGGAAAGCATGAGAGAATTAGCATCTGTGTACAACAACCGGAGACGTTTCGAAGAGGCTGAGAAGCTCTACGGCACAATCCTCGAAGTGGCTGAGAGAACAGTTGGAACGGAAAGTCTATTCACAGTAGACATCTTGGACGAACTAGCGTTGAACCTGGAGCTACAGGGACGTGTCACGGACGCGGAAAAAGCATACCTTCGACTTATCAAGGCAGGAAAACGGATCCTCCAAGCCGATTCAGCCCGCAACTCATCGAGCGAGGGCTTGGACGACGAGGAGATTGAGGACCTAAAAGCCACGATTGAAAAGGCAGAGGATGCAATCGAGAATATTCAGACACTACCACCCGATTTCCCATTGAAAGAAATAACGGAAAAATACAGCCTCATGGACGGGCTTCTGGAGACGCATTTTCCGTTGCACCCTACTCAAGTCAAGGACGACGAAGGTTTCCAAGACATCGAAACTGGGTTTGGGGGATCTCCAAGAACGGTGGCGGATGTGTTGAAACAGGCTTCTTCGTATATCGAGCAGAGAGAGGTGAAGAAAGCAGAACAGTATCTTCATTTTATGATGGAAATGCACCAGAGGGTTCTTGGCTCGGAACACGCAGACACCTTGGCAATTATGGAAACCCTTGGTTCCGTGTACGAGGCACAGGGAATGTGGGTCGAGGCAGAGGGGCTATATACCAGACTTGTGGAGGCGAAGCGAAAAGTGCTCGGGGAGAAAGACCCACGCACGTTAGAGATCGAATTCAAGCTTGCCGGACTGGTCTTGGGACAAGGGAGAAGTGGAGACTCATGGAGGCTGTCGCTGGAATTCACGCACAAGGCCCTAGAAGCCAAAAAGAGTTGGGACGACTTTTTGAAGAAGCTTCCGGCAGCGTTTTCACGGATTGGAGACACATCAAACGATGAGGGCGAACCCTACTCAGAAGTCGCACGCATGTTCGACGACTGGACAGTAGGACTGTCAGGGGCGGGTTTCCATGACCTCGGAGAACGACTAAGGAACGTCTTACTCGACATCCAGGAAGACCCGCAGAGTGAACGGCAGCAAGCTGGAACGGCGGATAGCAGTGACGATTACGGCCCGCACAATTCAGTCTGCCAATGGCGAACTGAGCAGTTCCATGACGAAGAGTGCTCGCGGTACTTCGATTGCCCCTCGCACATCGTCGAACGAATCCTATCAGATAACGAAGAGGAAGAGGCCCAGGACGACGTGGAAAAGGCAGACCCGGAGCCGGTGAAACAGCGAAGCAGCAGTGGCGTCGACACGAGCAGCGAACATCGGCAGAACGGAGCGACAGAGGGCTTGGAGACAGCCATCCGAATCGCAGAGCAGGCCATACAAGTTGCGGCCGGTGAAGGTCGCTCAGATGTGGCATCGATGACCAACCTTGGCAGGTGGTTGAGGCGCAGATTCGAGCAGACAGGCGATGAAGAGGATCTAGGCCAAGCTCTCGAGTGGGCGGAAAGAGCGGTGCAGCGGACGCCGGAAGACGACCAGGAATTAGCAAAGCGCTTCAGCAACCTGAGCATGGTCTACTTGAGTCTGTATGAATGCAAGGGGTGGGTTTCGAGCCTAGAGGACGCAGTGGAGAACTCGAAGCGAGCAGTCGAGGCGCATTTGAACATAGCCCCCAAAACCCCCAATTAAGAGTGTCGCAATTCAGTCAACTATTTGGCGAGTCGAAACCCGCTCTCCCTCATTGGTAATGTCTGTGTATCTAGCTTTGCTCTCCCAAGTCCTGGGCCATTTTCAGACTCTTCAGCCATATTGCAACACTTGATTGATTGATTGATTGATTTCTCTTACACCTATCGAGCCGTTTGGCTCATGAGAAAACCTGTAAGCCCTTGCCAGTCTACTGTTTTACGTTATACCAAGTAGATGTGTCTTCCCATAAAGAAGTTATGAGACTATTCCGTTTCCTTCTTCCATTACGTGCTATTACGAGCTGTTACTTACCGTCTCTCCTTACTACTACAGTCCAAGGTTAAACTATGGGAGGAGCACTGGGCGCTCAGGTTGTCAAGGTGAGGCCGGGGGTGAGTCTCACCCACGACACCATGGAGAACCGGCCGCTCAGGGCGGCGTCACCCTAGGACGGGAGCAGGGGTGAGCCCGGGGCGGTTTTCACAAATTTTGGTGTGTAGGACGTCCACAGATCCTGAGTGGAAAAAGCGCCAGCGCCACTTCAAGCCACCTTGCACCGCCACTTTCTCGAAGCTCCAAAATGTCCTAATGGTGACACCTTCATGTGAATGTAATCGATTGTAGTTATTGTACAATTCGCACGCTCGCAGCGAAGAAGATATGTCTCGCACCGCTACGCTACAATCTCTAGCGAGGCCTGCCTCGTCCTCCGCCGCAAGCAACCCTCCGAAAGAGCTTCCATTCCAACATCAACCCACCTACATCACTCTCACGCGCATGGTGGTGCGCTTCTCGCACAACATACTCCTCCTTCCACCGTCGGAATCCCTTACACCATATCAAGAACAGGTCCAGCGCGACCTTCACTCTCCCTTCCCATACCACCGAACAAAATGGCTCCACAACATCGAGCATGCTCGGACATTATTGCTCCAGCTAGAGCAGAGCGCCAAAAGCATTAGAGTGCAAAGGGTGAAGCGGGACGTGGTCCATGACCTGGCTGAGAAGAGAACCACTATCAAAAAGCTACGAGCGAGAATTGAGGAGATAGGCCGAGAGATAGAGACTCAGCACGCAGAAGCACGGCGGAACTCTGATGATGAACCCGGAGAGACAGTCGAGCAATTCTTAGGACTACCTCCAATAAGAGGGCAGGGTACTCGAATCAATGGCGTCAATGAAGACAAAGACCTCGAATACGGACGACCCGTCTCACTGGAAAATGAAGAGCCAGGGTCAAGAGATCATGACAACGCAGCTACGATTCTAGATGGCAAGCCCTACTCCTCGAACCCAAAAGACGACCTCTTCAACGTCCGTCGGCGGCGTGGCAAAGATCAGCCCGCCGAGACTGTAACGTCGGGCTTCTCATCCCTCCCCACAACCGAGAAAGCCCTCCTCGCCGACTCCGCTACACACGAGAATATCACCACCTCCCTTGTTCAATTAGCCACGGAACTCAAGCAGCGGACGCGGAATTTCCAGGCATCTCTTGAATCGGACAAGGGGCTCGTTGACAGGGTCCTGGAAGGTCTAGACAAAAACGTGACAGGTATGGAAGCTGCTTCCAAACGGATAGGAATGCTCCGGCGGATGAGCGAGGGCAAAGGCTGGTGGGGACGGATCATGTTGTACGCTTGGATCTTTGGCCTGTGGATTGTGGCAATATTGCTGGTCTTCGTGGGGCCGAAGTTGAGATTCTGATTGGAGCTATATCTCCGTCAACTGTAAATACGTTATAATCAGCCGGCGAACCTGAAACATGTTCACAAGTTTGGACAGACATTCGGGAGAGCCTCTGAAGGCATCTTTAGAAAGGCGGCGAGTCAGAAGACAAGGACTGACGGACACGGCGATTCATCGTTTGTATAACTCAGACCATTGTACTTAAGAGACTGTAATTCCGTTGTAGCCTTGGACGCATGACTCATAAAGCCCATTTTGAAAGCCACGAAACCTTAGGATATGTTGAACAGTGTGCTCTTGACGCATTTTCGAGTATTGACAACGGTGGAGCGAGGTCAGAATTCCGGGAAGTGCAGACGTAAATATAGCTCTAGATAGCAAGAAAACGATTGGTAAATGGAAGGAATTCCCCTACTCACAGATATTCTGGAAGACCTTTGTGAATCTGTTAGCATTGCAAAACGCAGCATTTGGCTCCCAACGCCACGCCTGCAGGTACATTTCCTAAAGTCAGGCGGGACAAGCCCCAGTATGCCTCGCAGTATGATTGGAAATCGTCATTGATTGCATTTTCCTGATATACAGAAAGGACGTCTAGAACCCGAATTCCATCGCTTCCACACGTACTCGATGTGAAGCGAGCATAAAGACATGAAGTAGACACAAGAATGTAACCTGTGGAAGCTGGATTGTCGCTTTGCAAAATAAGATCGTGTAATCCTCCAAGCTATCCTATGCACTAAGCGAAAAAGATCTTCCAAGCAAATGCCTCTCCTTCGAGAGGGGCAGACTGGTCGACAGAGGATCGGTGCTCCTGCATCCTGATGATAAAGAGCATTGCAACATGCCGGACTGAAGCGCGCCATTGCCCATTCAAGCAACAACGCCAGGAAATGAGATTTTGGTACGTGACAAACGTAATGCGGAATCAGCGAGGTCGAGCAAAAGGCTCCAGGTCTCATATCAGGCCACACATTCGGAGGTTTTCCTGTATGATTATATCTGCATTATACGTTAGCTTCAAGGGAACACAAAGACTTTACATTCGGATTATCACCACTGACCATTGACAGCCGACATTACAAATCGGATTTGTGTTGTGTCTGTTGCACAGGTGAAATGGGTGTAGATCTGTTTCGTCTCGGCCTGGTTCAACGACACAAATCGGTTGAGAATGTAATCGCAAGCTGCAGCGTAATCAGGGCCTCCTGTACTAGGGTTAGAAGCGCAATTCGTTGGCTGCATTTGGGACGGCTCAGTGTGCCGCAATATAGGGTTTCGTACCTTCATAATCTGGGAAATAGTTCTGCATAGGGCTAACTGGTAGCTTTTCCTTGAATCTGTCGATCTTGTTCAAGAACAGAATGATGCTCGTCTTGACAAACCATCTCGAATTGCAGATGCTGTCAAATAGTGTAAGAGCTTCCTGCATACGATTCACCGTCTCATCCTCGAAAAGCAGTTGGTCGTATTCGGAAATAGCCACCAAGAAAAGGATTGTGGTCACATTCTCGAAACAATGGATCCACTTCTTTCGCTCGGACCGTTGCCCTCCAACATCGAACATGCGGTAAGTAAGATCTTGAATGATGAATGTTGTTTCCGTTATACCGGTAGTCTTGACACGTGATCGAAGGACGTCTTGGTCGTTGGGCACATAGTCGTGGGCTGCGATGCGATCTATAGAATCGAAGTAGCTAAAGAAAGAAAGGACATTAGTTCGGTGGATTTCTTGCAATCAAGGACGTTCAAGCGGGACATGTGGGAGATATAGAGGGAGTGACTCACTATCGTGCAGAATCGTTGAGTTGGTACTCTCTCGATCTCTTAAAGCACTCTTGCACTCCAGCATCCTTCCATAAAGCTGCGATAGCTGCGCCCACTTCGGGAGGTAAACTATCGCCTTCGATTTGACCTGGTTGCATGAAGATTGTTTGAACGTGGTACTCTGCTCGTTGGTCGTCCAATGGCAGTTCCAAGGATTCCATTGCTTCCAGGATGACACGCATTGATTGTACTGTGTTGCTGTAGATAATCTCTTTGAACGACTCTCGTTCATCCCGCGAGTAACCACCCTCGTGGATAAGTTTCATCTGCTTCAGAATGGTAGATTTGCCCGACTCGCCCGCGCCTACATATCTGTCAGATGATACTAACGTCTCAA
>Ga0335072_10001411_pt1 | contig 39146 bp, 35 predicted proteins | sample Lox_Sample_21_FD_206725 | JGI IMG/M metagenome (GOLD analysis project Ga0335072, IMG submission 206725) | Soil microbial communities from Loxahatchee National Wildlife Refuge, Florida, United States - Lox_Sample_2.1 | ecosystem: Environmental > Terrestrial > Soil > Wetlands | place: USA... | reverse complement strand
CCTTGGCGACCATCGCTCGATGTCGAACGACAGCCGCGACTTCGGACCCGTGAACCAGAGTTATATCTATGGCAAAGCCGTGTTCGGCTATTGGCCCATGGATAAGCTGGGACGAGTTCGCTAACGACTTCCGGTTCAGCACCTCTGGTACGTTGCCATCATGAGGCACCCAACAACGCCCGCGCTGGAAATCATGAATCAGAATTCGCGTAGCTCCGCTCAGCGGCGACAAAAAACCTTTCGCCCCGATCTCGGCTTTGTGGCGTGACTCTTACAAGCCTGCTTGCTTGGCGGCCAGATCTCCGATGAACGGAATCCGGTACATTTCGTTGTTGTAGGCCTTGTACATCAGGAACAGCCAGTACGCGAAGCCGCCAAAGCCAATCAGCATGCGGATAGGCATGCCGATCCAGAACAACATACTTCCGGCCACAAACATGAGCATGCCCCACAAAAATGCCCAGGCTATCCAGAAAGCAATCCAGGCCAACCCGAAAAACAGCGATTGGAAGGCATGGAATCGCACGAAGCGGTCATTCTTGTACTGGTCCAATACCAGGAAGATGACCGCGCTGATGATCCCCAAGATATAGGTCAGAAGCCCGGCGACGTTGCTCTGCATGCCTGTGCTGATCGCCGCCGTGCCAGCTGTACCACCGGAAACCGAAACATTGCCGACCGGAGCGGCTCCGGGCCCCTTTGATGCACCACACGAAGCGCAGAACGTGGCTCCGTCGTTAATAGACGCCCCACAACTCGGACAAAACGACATAACGTCCCTCCTCACCGAAAAAGTGCCGTATGCGAGGTCCCGCTAAATCCAAGCCAGTGAAGAGTAAAAAAGCACACCCCAGATAGGGCCAGCATCATATCGCCGGACCGTTGATTTGACAATACGAACAAGCCACAAATTTCCCGAGCCGAGACGAGGCGCTGTCAACGAAGGGAGCAAGCACTTGCCGATCATAGATTACGCCGGCTTGCCGGTATAGTGCTGCTGACTGTGAACGTCAGAATGATCTTCCAGAGATTCCAAGTGGGTAACGATTTCCGCCGGCGCTCCGAGTTCCTCGGGCAAGCGCTCTTCGAGAATCGTAGCCAATCGATGGGCCTCGCCTACTGGCGTCAAATGAGGAAAGAGAAGGTGAACTTCAATGATCTGCCGATATCCAGTCGTGCGAAACCGAACACCGTGATACAGAATCCCGAGTTCGTCGCACATCACGTCGAGTTTCTCACGAATTCTTCTACCCGCGGCGGGATCGCCATAGTCGAGTAATCCGACGGCCGAATGCCACGCCAACTGCCCGCCGGACCAGAGTATGTTCAGGGCGACCGCGATTCCGACCAGGGGGTCGAAAGGCTTCCAGCGCGTCAGCAGAACGAGCGCCAGCCCGGCGACAACGCCAAAGCTGGTCCAGCTGTCGGTGAGCACATGCTTGCCGTCGGCTTCGAGAATCAGCGATCGCGTGCGCCGTCCGACTCGCAACAGATAGTACCCCAACCCGGCATTCAGAATTCCGGCGGCCAGCACAAGCAAGCTGCCCAGGCCTAGGTTCTCGAGCTGCAGACCGTGAATCCATTTGTCGACTGCCGCGGCCAGAATCGCGATTCCAGCCAGAATGATCATTGCGCCTTCGAAGCCAGCCGAGAAAAACGTTATCCGCTCGTATCCATAAAGAAATTCGGGGGCAGCGGGTTTGGCGCTCAAGCGAAGGCTGAACGCAGCAAACGCAACTGCGACGACATGCACGACGGACTCTGCCGCATCAGCGAGAATCGCCGCCGAATGCGTCAGAAAGTATGCGGTGAGCTTTCCAATCAGCATCAGAATGCCGAGGGCAAGGGAGAGACGCATGGCGAACTGAGCGTCATGCAATTCCTGATCACGCTCTGAGGCAGTCGTGTATTGGTAGACGGACATGCTGCTTTGAACGGTCAACTCGGACGACCCCGTGCGGTGGCATGCTGGCACATGCGTTAGCGGCAAGCAGTGATTCAGATCACTTACCAGGAAATTCAACAGCCGCCTCGCGTTAAACTTCAACATCAGGTAGTTTCGCTCAACTTCCATCATGCCCCAACCGACACGACTGGCTGGCGCCGGTAATCGCTGGATTATTGCGATTGCCGTTATGTCCAGCGCCATTATGGAAGTGATTGATACTTCTGTCGTAAACGTCAGCTTGCCGCACATCGCCGGATCGCTCTCTTCGACCGTCGATGAGGCCACTTGGGTGCTGACATCGTATATCGTCGCAAACGCGATCATTCTACCCATCACCGGTTGGCTGGCGAATTATCTCGGACGCAAACGTCTGCTCATGACCGTGGTGACAGGCTTCACCGTATCGAGTGTTTTATGCGGTCTCGCCCCAAGTCTTCCCATGCTGATTTTCTTCCGTGTCCTGCAGGGGACGACCGGCGGCGGTTTGCAGCCGATCTCGCAGGCCGTGTTGCTCGAAGAATTTCCCGTGCAGGAACGCGGCAAGGCTATGGCGTTCTGGGGATTGGGAATCGTGGCCGCGCCCATTCTTGGCCCGACGCTTGGCGGCTGGATCACCGACACCTACTCGTGGCGATGGGTCTTCTACATCAATGTGCCGGTCGGCCTGTTCAGCCTGGCCATGATTTATCTGTTCGTGAATGATCCGCCGTACATTCGTCGAGGCACGCTTCGCGCTGACGCGATCGGCTTGGGCATGCTCGCGATCGGCATGGGATCGTTGCAGATCATGCTCGACAAGGGCCAGGAAAAAGATTGGTTCGGCTCCGAACTGATTCGATGGCTGGCCCTGCTGGCCATTGTCTTTCTTGCGGGATTCGTCATTCGCGAGCTTCTGGTCAAAGAGCCAATCGTGCGGTTCCGGCTTTTGCGCTACCGCACGTTTGGGGTCGGCCTCGGTCTCGCTACGGTGCTGGGGTTCGTGCTCTACGGGAGCCTCGTGGTCTTGCCCCTGTTCATGCAAACTCTTCTGGGCTGGACGGCAACCACAGCTGGCCTCTGGACGAGTCCTCGCGGAATTGCAACCGCGGCATGCATGCCTCTGGTCGGATATCTGCTGGGCAAAGGTTGGGATGAACGCTGGATGCTCGCCTTCGGGTTTGCCGTCGCCGGAATTGCATTCTTCGGCTACTCGCACATGACTCTGGAGTCCGGGACCTGGGACATTTTCTGGTACCAAATCAACCAGGGGTTCGGTATGGCGTTTTTATTCGTTCCCCTCACGACGTTGACGATGGAGCCGATCCCGAAAGAAGAAACCGGCTATGCCACGAGTCTTTACAGCGTGATGCGGAATATCGGTTCAAGCATGGGGATTTCCTTTGTCACGACTTGGCTGGCACGGCGGTCTCAGTTTCATCAGGACATTTTGTCGGCGAACCTCACGCCGGGCAGCCTGCCGGCACAGCAGATGCGGCAAGGAATGACGAACTTTATGCAGTTTCGCGGCTTCGACATGGTGACCGCCGCGCAAAAGGCCGACGCTCTGCTGTATCAGCTGCTGCAGCAGCAGGCATCACTATTGAGCTATCTTGACGTGTTTTATCTCATGGGAATTCTGTTCTTGGTGAGCGTTCCGTTGATCTTTATCATGCGCCGGCCTCGGAGAACGCCAGGCACTTTGCGTGTGACGTCGACCGCACACTGACGCGCCTGGATGAACGCGCTGGACGCTGGAGAACTGGGATCCTTCCTGTCCACCAGAGCCAGTTTCCAGGGAAGCTCTGATTAAGTCATACTTTGAAAGGAACGGCCTTTCGAGGCCGTCCATAAAATCAGCATTTTGAGGCGCGGCTTTATCCGCGGAGGAACCTACTGAGAGTCTTTCTAGGCGACCGAAGCAGGCAATTCGTGGGTCAGCGGCAGGGTAATAACTACCGTCGTTCCCGACGAATTGGAGCGGATTTCGAGGAAACCGTCCAGATCGCGCAGACGTTCGCGCATACCGGCGATTCCGACTCCGGTGCCGCTGGTTCCGTCGCGAAAGCCGCGTAGTACCTCGGGCGAAATACCCTTCCCGTCATCTTTGACTTCGAGGCGAACGTTGGTGGGGGCGAGCAGAACGCTCACGCCAACCGAAGAAGCACCGGCGTGTCGATGGACATTGGTCAGCAACTCCTGCACCGAGCGGAATAAGGCAATCTCTACATTTTGCGGAAGCCGCTCTTGAAGCGCAGCGGGCAGATCCAGATCGACCGGTATGCCGCTGCGCCGCGAAAAGCCGTCGACATACAAACGTGTGGCCGAGCCAAAGCCCCGCTCATCCAGCAGCGGCGGATGTAGTAAGTGCGAAATAGTGCGCGTTTCGGTCAGACACTGCTGGACGATGTCCGTGCATTCCGCCATCACCTTCGCCTGCTCGCCATCGGCCGCCGCAACCGCATCCAGATTGATTTTCAGAGCGGCCAGGTATTGCCCCAGGCTGTCGTGAAGCTCTCGCGCAATGTGGCGACGCTCCTCATCCTGCAGGGTCAGGATCTTGGCGCTGAGCCGCCGCGCGGCTTCATGGCTCCGCTGCAATTGAGCTGTTCGCTCTTCCACTCGCTCTTCAAGCTCTTCTTTAGCTCGCTGCAACTGCAACTCTGCTTGCTGGCGTTTCAGAAATAAGCGACGGTTCGACTCGCCCAAACCGATGATCACAGCAGAGAAGAGCAGGAAGCCCAGCAACCCGAGGTACTCAACGCGGTCCTTGCCGGAAAAAGAATCATAAGGCGGTAAAAACAAATACCAGAGTCCAAGCGCATCAATGGTAACGGCAAGCGCGGAAGGCCCCACGCCGCAATACCAAGCCACGAAGATTATGCCCAGCCAGACGGTGTGGTACGGATAGTGAGCCCCTAAAGCAGGGCCCAGCATTTGCCGGAGCAGCAACGACGCAATCGCAGTCAGTGCCCCGATAATGTAATACATCAACGTTCTCTCGCCATCCGAAAACGGCATATATCCTCTGGTTATCCGAGAAAACCGACTCAAGAGCTACGGCGCTATCCGTCGCCATCGCTATTATGCATCTGACTGCGGAGGAGTAGTCCTCAATGAAATTGCGCCTTTTCTGTCGCTGGGAAAAAGGCCGAGCCGTTCATAGCATTATCTCTTAACTGGGCCTCAGCAAGCGCCAAGAAGCGCCATGATCGGCGTGTGTGATAAAAGCGCCCGCGCTCCCGACGGGTAAACTACCTGCGAATGCCCGGCCAGACCCTGAACCACCTGAGATGCCCGCCAGACCGTATAATCTAAGAAGGCTTCTATCTCTTTGCATTTCAACTCTCATCACTGGAACTGAGGAAGATTCTCTTGAGCGCACATATGCCACATCAGCAAGGCCCCGTGCCGCAGGCTCCGCAACCGCTTCCAGGCGTGGACGCAATCATCGCAGTGGGATCGGGCAAGGGCGGAGTTGGCAAAACCACCTTGTCCGTCAATCTGGCGGTCGCACTCGCGAAGATGGGCCACAAAGTCGGCCTGCTTGATGCCGATGTCTACGGCCCCAATGTCCCGCTGATGCTGGGCGTAAACGCTCAACCGCGGATGGTTGGCGAAAACCGCATCGAGCCGCTCGAAGCCTACGGTTTGAAAGTCATCTCCGTGGGTTTTCTCAATCCCGGGGACAAGCCCGTCATATGGCGAGGTCCGATGCTGCACCAGATCGTGCGGCAATTCCTCGGTTTAGTGGAATGGGGACAGCTCGATTACATGGTCGTGGATCTCCCTCCTGGAACAGGAGACGTCGCGCTCTCGCTGGTGCAAACCGTGCCGCTGACTGGGGCGGTTGTGGTTTCCACTCCGTCGGATGTTTCTCTGCAGGATGCGCGCAAGGCGATTGAAATGTTCCGGCAGATGAAAGTCGATCTGGTCGGTGTGGCCGAGAACATGAGCTATTTCGTGTGCCCACATTGCCAGCACGAGATCGACATCTTCTCGCGCGGCGGCGCTGAAAGAACGGCGCATCAGTTCGGAGTGCCGTTCCTGGGCAGCATCGCCCTTGATCCCGAGGTGCGCAAGGCTGGCGATACCGGGAAGCCAATTGTGCTTGAGGGCGAGAATTCGCCTCATGCTAAGTCGATCTTTGATTTTGCACGGCGCGTGGCCGATCGCGTCGGCGAAATCAAAGCTAGCTCTCCGGCCAACGTAATCCAGATTCAGTAATCTGTGGAGACCGCGGCGAGGTGAGTTCTTGCGTTCGCTACCGGTACAGACGGCGCCACTACCGTTGCGTCCTTATTCTTGACACCTTCTCGCCTCGTTCCTAGAATCCAATCTGGACCGCGAGTTTGGTCCGAAAGCTAAGCTTTTGCATCTAATGTAGTTAGGGTGTTCGTACACGATCCGTTCCTGCCGCATCCGCTGATACCGGGTGCGGAAATGATCTGAAATAATGCCTGCTGACGCTAATATCGGAACGCGTGAACGCGAAATTCTGACCGCCATCGTCGAAACCTTTATTTCGACTGGCGAACCGGTCGGCTCGCGCACGCTGGCGCGGTCGAACCGCGAAGGCCTCAGTCCGGCTTCGATCCGCAATGTCATGGCCGATCTTTCCGACGCCGGGTTCCTCGAGCAGCCGCACGCTTCTGCTGGACGAATCCCGACCACCGAAGCGTATCGCTACTACGTCGAGCAGATTTCGGGCAATGCGCGTCTCGCGCCGCAGGATGAGGCGATGATCGCCGACTCGTTATCGGGCATCACCAATGTCCAGGAATTTATGGAGCGCACTTCGCACGTGCTCTCCCTGATCTCGCGCAACGTCGGCGTCACCATTGCCACAAGTGGTCCAAAAAACGCGCTGGAGCACGTATATTTCTCTCGGCTCGCGGATCAGAAAGTTCTGGCGGTCGTGGTCACCCGGTCTGGTCTGGTGCGTGATCGCGTCTTGCGCCTGGATCTTTCGCAGGCCGACCTTGATCTCGCCGCGCGCTATATCAATGACAACTTCCGCGGCTGGACCATGGAATCCATGCGCACCGAGCTGGCTCGCCGGCTTGAACAGGAACGCAGCGAATATGACCGCATGATGCACTCGGTCGAGCAACTCTACCGGCAAGGCGCTCTCGCCACGGAACAAGGAACGCAGGTCGTATTTGTGGAAGGTGCAGCCAATCTCGTAGCCGGTGAGCAGGATCGCGAGCGGCTGCAGCAGATGTTGCAAACCCTCGAAGAGAAGGAAAAGATCATCCAACTTTTGAGCGCCTATCTCGACGTCAAACAGGAGGCGGTGCGAGTGGTCATTGGTCTCGATGAGGCGCTGCCTTCGATGCGCAATTTCGTGCTGATCGGCGCACCCGCGCATGCGGGGAACGAGATGATGGGTTCACTGGCCGTGATCGGTCCAACGCGCATGGATTATCAGCACACCATGACGGCGGTCTCGTACATCGCGCGCCTGTTCGACAAAATCCTGAATGAATCGGAGTAAGTGCAGTAGTTATGGGCAAAGCAAACGGAAAAACCGAAGCGCAACATACAGGAATCGATCTGGAACACGAACTACCACCGGCGGAGAGCAATGACGAACCGCAGGCAGGAGCGAATCCGCCAACTTCTATGGGCACAATCGCGGATGGCACATCGGAAATGAGCGCAGAATTAGAGAAGGTCAAGAGCGAGAGAGACTCACTGCTCGACCGCCTGGCACGCGCGCAAGCAGAATTCGAGAATGCGCGCCGACGCGCGGCCAAAGAGCAGCAGGAATATCGCGACTTCGCTACTGCCGAGGCCATCAAATCCTTGCTGCCGGTCATCGACAGCTTTGAGCGCGCTCTGCGGATCAAGTCGGACTCGAAAGATTTCCGTAACGGCATTGAGCTGATCTACAAGCAATTGCAGGACGCATTGGCAAAGCTTGGTGTACGAGCCATTCGCGCGCAGGGGGAGCCGTTCGATCCGCATTATCACGAAGCGATCGAAATGGTCGAAACCGCGGACGCGCCCGACCATCAAGTGATTGAAGAATTGCAACGCGGCTACAAGTTGAAGGATCGCTTGCTGCGGCCGGCCATGGTCAAGGTTGCAAAGAATCCGGGGAAGTAGGACCAAGGCTCGTTGGATATTTAGCTTCTGAGGAATTCCTTGCCGGCCGAGCCTGCAATCTCAAATCTGCGCGGCTAATCGAAGCGCAATCGGCAGAGGGAAAGGTATAGTTCTGACTACGCACGCAAAACGTGATTACTACGAAGTGCTGGGCGTCGCCCGCACCTGCTCGGAAACTGAACTAAAGAGCGCCTACCGCAAACTGGCGCTGCAATATCATCCCGATCGCAATCCCAACAATCCCGATGCGGAGGAGAAGTTCAAAGAGGTCAGCGAAGCCTATGCCGTGCTCGCCGATTCGGAAAAGCGCGCGGCTTACGATCGATACGGGCATGCTGGACTGGGCGGAAGCAGTGGTGGCGGACCGGGTTTCGATCCCACTGTGTTCCAGGATTTCAGTGACATATTCGGTGATCTGTTCGGCTTCGGCGATCTGTTCGGGGGAGCTGGAGGACGCCGTCGCAGCCGCGTGCAGCGCGGCGCTGACCTGCGCGAAGATTTGACGATTGAATTCGAGCAAGCCTTCTTCGGCACGGAAACGCAGGTCATCGTCCGCCGCCACGAAGCTTGTGAAGGTTGCCAAGGCTCCGGCTCAGCACCGGGCAAAGGGCCAACTGGTTGCCGCGCCTGCGGCGGCCGCGGCCAAGTTCGCTATCAGCAAGGATTTTTTAGTATCGCGTGCACCTGCCCCAATTGCCAGGGCACGGGCAGCGTGATCACCGATCCCTGCCCCAAGTGCAAAGGTGATGGCCGCGTGCTCCGACAGCGCACCATCGACGCCAAGATTCCCGCAGGAGTGGAAGATGGCACACGCATCCGCTTCGCCGGGGGCGGCGAAGTCGGCCAGTTCGGCGGTCCAGCGGGTGATTTATATGTTGTCCTGCACGTTAAAGAACATCCATTTTTTGTCCGCGAGGGCAACGATCTGCATTGCGTCGTTCCGATCTCCGTGGCCCAGGCGGCGATCGGAGCAGAAATCCGCGTTCCCACAATGGACGGCGAACACTCGCTCAAGATACCCGAGGGCACGCAACCCGGAACGACGTTCCGCATCCGCAACAAAGGGTTCGCAGTGTTGAATGGCCACGGAAAGGGTGATCTCTACGTTGAGGCGCGGGTTCAGATTCCCGCGAAACTGAATAAGCGCCAGCGCGAGCTGTTGCAGGAACTCGACGGAATCGCGAGAGTCGATAACCAGCCGCTGCTGCAGTCATTGCTGGGCAAAGTCAAAGAAATTTTCGGATAATCCTTACGGTTTGGGATGGCAGAAGTGCGGTGGGAGCCCGCTTCTGCCCGCTTTGCGCGAAGTGGGAATGACTGCTGGTCCCGCACTCAGTCTGCGAATGCAGGACTCGGTGCTCTCAATTCGTCATGACTCGACGCCGATGGATCGCCGACGAAATCTCGGGCAATCGCGCCATCATCACGGGCGATCACGCGAAACATCTCTCCCGTGTTCTGCGTGCTCGCTTGGGGCAGGAATTCGATGTTGTGGCGGACGGTGTAGTTCGTCGTGGGCGCATCATCGATCTTACCGGCGACAGCGTGCAGTTTGAACTCGGCGCCGAGATCGCGGCGGCAGCCACTGCCGATCTCACCCTGCTTCTTGGCATCTTCAAGTTCGATCGCCTGGAATGGGCAATCGAAAAATGCACGGAACTTGGCGTCAGCCGTATGATTCCGCTTATCGGCCGCCGCACCGACGCACATTTGGCCGCCGCCGCCGTGAAACGTGTCGAACGCTGGCGCCGCATTGCACGCCAAGCTGCCGAGCAATCGCGTCGATCATCACCGCCAGAAATCACCGCCCCACTCAAACTGAAGGACGCACTCACGGTATGCACCGGTGTTCGCCTCGTACTGTCGGAATTGGAAACTGGCCCTCTGTTCCGCGATGTGCTCGCGTCCCGACCAACTGACGGAGTCTCGCTTGCCATCGGCCCCGAAGGTGGCTGGACCGAAGACGAGCTGAAATCTTTCTGCGGGTCAGGGTGGATCCCTGCCTCGCTCGGACCCACAATTTTGCGCGCGGAAACCGCTGCGATTGCGGCGACGGCAATCCTGCTCTCACAGCTGCCATCAGATGAGAAATAAGGAGCGATGCTGCTAAACCCGCGTTCGGTCGCGCCTTGATTCTGATTCGTATCTCTTCGTGTCTTCGTGGTTTGACAAATCTTCCTCAGCCCCACCGGTGTTATCCTGAGCGCCAATAGCCGTGGTCAAGTCGAACGCCCGTTCTCCCCAATTCGTCCCCGACGATCGCCAGCGTGCCGCCATCGAACACGTGCATGGACCTTTGCTCGTGATCGCCGGTGCGGGCACGGGGAAGACTTCGGTTCTCACCCATCGCATCGAGTTTCTGGTTCGCGAGGGCCATGCCAACCCGGAAGAAATTCTCGCCCTCACTTACACCAACAACGCCGCGAAAGAGATGCGGGAGCGCCTGCGAAAACTGCTGGGTGGCAAAACCGTTCACGCCACAACATTTCATGATTACTGCCTCGACCTGCTCAAGCGCGCCGGCAAAGATTTCGGCGTATTAGACGAGCAGGATCTCTGGATCTACTTGCGTCGACGCATTCGCGACTTGCGCCTGGAGCATTTCATTCGCGCCGCCAACGTCGGCCAATTTTTAAGAGACCTGCTGAAATTCGTCGACCGCTGCCATGACGAACTTGTCACGCCAGAAAAATATGCCCAGTATGTCAGGAGACTGGAACGCAAAGAAGTACCGATTCCTCGAGTCGGCAAGTCGAGGGACGCTCTCAGCGAGACCGAAGTGCTCGGCCGCTGCCGCGAGATCGCGCGCGTGTTTGCCAACGTGGAGCAGTGGCTGCTGGAGGAGAATCTGGGTACCTTCAGCCACATGATCACGCGGGCTCATGAATTATTGCGCACGGACCTGAACGCGTTGAAGCAGGCTCGGCAGCGCGCACGCTTCATTCTGGCCGACGAGTTCCAGGACGCCAACTTTGCGCAAATCAAAATTCTCTCATCGCTCGCTGCCAGTGACGCACACGTTTTCGCCGTGGGTGACCCCGACCAGGGAATTTACCGCTTTCGCGGTGCATCCAGCGCAGCCTTCGAACTGTTTCGCAGGACCTTCCCCGCAACGAGAACGGTCGTTCTTGAGGAGAACCGCCGATCCACCACGCCGATCCTTCGTTGCGCATTCGCTCTCATCGATAAGAATCCGCCGGTCTTCGCCAAAATGAGGGCAGATTTCCCATATAAACGCGCGCCGTTGCAGTCAGCCCGCGAGCAAGAAGCGCAACGAGCCGGCACTCCTATTGCGAGTGTTCCTGTCTCCATCACCGTTCTTTCCTCAAAAGATGCTGAGGGGGCGGACCTCGTCGCCACACTTCGTGGCATGTACAAGAAATCAAAATGCAAGTGGTCCGACTTCGCGATCCTCTACCGTTCGCATTTCCATCGGGATGAAGTTGTCCGGGAACTCGCCGAAGCCGAGATTCCATTCGTCATCGAAAACATGGACGTCTCCGACTCCCCCGAGGTACGCGACTTGTTTGCCTGCGTGAACGCGATTGTGTCGAGCGGGGACGATATCAGCCTGTTTCGCGTCGCTGCTCTGTCTCGATTCAAAGTCAATCCCGAACAACTGCGGCAGTTGATGCGGGCCATCGCGCGGGAGTCACGCGAAGGACCGGTGACTCCCCTTTCTTCCGCGCTCGGCCCGATCGAGGGTGGGGCGGACGTATTGGCGGCGCTCGAAAGCGCTCGCCGGCAGATTCGCGATCGGCAAGTCAAGGCCCGTGCCGCACTTGAAATCATCGTGCGAGAGTTTGAACTGGAAACCACTTCTGTTAGCTTGCGGGCGGCGTTGAACTGGGCCGCGGCCTGGGAATACAAGAAGGTCAACCAGAACACGGATCTGGTAGAACTGTCCGACTATCTCGGCTATTTCCGCGAAGCCGGAGGTGCGATTCCGGCCCCCGCGCGCGAGAACGAAGATGCTGTCCGTCTGATGACCGCCCACGGGGTCAAAGGACTCGAATTCCGGCACGTCTTTATTCTTCGCGCCAATGCGAATTCATTTCCGTCCCCGTACAAAGAAACTCTCGTCGCATTTCCTCCCGAACTGCGCGATCCAGATTCCGTGACCGAAGATGACGATCAGACTCTTCACAAGCAGGAAGAACGGCGTTTGTTCTACGTTGCGATGACGCGCGCCATGGATTCACTGCGCATCTATGCGCGCGAGGGCCGGGGGAAGACCAATAAGAATCCCGATGGCTATATGCGGGAGTTGATCGAAAACCAATCGCTTGCTCCCTGGCAGCGAGTCTCGACCGCGACCGGCGCTCAGCGCAAGCTCGACATTTTCGCGGCGGCGTCGCCCGCATATCCTGCCGCATCCCGCATGGCGCAATGGCTCGAGTTGCCGGCCCAGCAGAATCTGCATTTGCGGTTGAGCGCCTCCGCGGTTGACAGCTACGAGCGTTGCGGCTTGCAGTTCAAGCTGGAACGGGACTGGCGGATTGCCGCCAAGCCTGCGGCGGCCATGCAGTACGGCGCAGCCATGCATCGCGTATTGAAAACGTATTTCGATTCCGTCCAACTCGGTCGGCCGAAGTCCGCCGATGAACTCATTGCGATCTTCTGTCGCGATCTGGCCGACTCGAAAATTCTAGAAAGCTATCAGCAGGAGCTTTACGAAAAACAAGGAATCGAACAATTGCGTGCGTTCCTCGCTTCCATGCAATCGACTGCGGCGCCGGGCGTTCTCCATACTGAGCAGCCTTTCGAGATTTACCTCGGTGACATCACCGTCGTTGGACGCATCGATCGAATCGACTCGCGTACCGACGGCACAGTCTCCGTCATAGATTACAAGACGGGAAAGCGCCGGGATCAGGATGCCGCGGATGAAAGTCTGCAGTTATCGATCTACGCGATTGCCGCGGCCGAGAAGTGGGGTTACAAAGTCGGGACCCTCGTGTTCTACAACCTGCAGGACAACGTGCCCGTCAGCACAGCTCGCAGCCAAACCGACCTGTTGGTGGCGCGTGAGCGCGTGAAGGCAGCAGCGGAAGGAATTGCGGCTGGCGATTTCCAGGCACGCCCCGGGATGCATTGCGACTTCTGTGCCTACCGCAGTTTGTGCCCGACGCGTGAAAAGCCTGTTCCGGTCTCGTTCGCGATTTCGGGGGCAAACCAACTGAAGCAGGTCGCGAACCAAAAAACTTAGGGGACGCATTGCGCGTCCCCTTTAGCAACTTCTTACTGATCTTCTCTTAGTGTTTCTTTTTCTTTTTCGCCTTCTTCTTGGTTGCCATTGTTCCTATTCTCCCTTCCATTCTTCATGGAAAATTTGCAGTGGTCTTCTACTGCAACTAGTTGATGTATAGAGTTAATGAAAATTGAAGTCAAGAAAAAAATGAGAATGAAATTGCGCAAAGTCGTTGTACGAAAGTCATGGAGTCCGGTCCCGCGCGCAGCTACAACAAACTTTTTTCTAAGAATTGCATCGCGCTTGTGACTTGCAACGGATCTTTGCTCTTCAGCCTAAACCGCACAATCTTGCATCGCGCAACGAGAACCGCACGGTTGCGCCTAACTTCTTCACCGCTGAAACCATGAGCACTGCCCGGCATCTGCTCGCAATCGCATCTATAATAAGAATCAGAAATTTCGTTTGGAGCATGATTTATGGCTACTTTCGACGATGTCGTCATCATCTGCGGCTGCCGCACTGCAGTCGGAAAATTTCAAGGTAGTCTGTCTTCATTCTCTGCTCCGCAACTCGGCGCAATTGTTGTGCGTGAAGCCGTCAAGCGTGCCGGCATCGATCCCGCACAGATCGATGAATGCATCATGGGCAACGTGGTCTCCGCCGGGCTTGGCCAAAACCCCGCGCGTCAGGCAGCAATTTTTGGCGGCCTCTCTCCCGCGACAGGTGCCATGACAATCAACAAGGTCTGCGGCTCTGGACTCAAAGCGGTCGCTCTCGCCGCGCAAGCGGTGCAGACTGAAAATAGTTCGATCGTCGTCGCCGGTGGCATGGAATCGATGACCAACGCGCCTTATCTTCTGCCGCAGGCGCGCCAGGGATATCGCCTCGGCAATGCACAGATCATCGACTCCATGGTTCACGACGGCCTCTGGGATATTTACAACAACTACCACATGGGCATCACCGGAGAGAATGTCGCAGAAAAATATGGCATCAGCCGCGAGGAGCAGGACCAGTTCGCTCTCTACTCGCATCGCAAAGCCGTATCGGCGATCAAAGCGTGCCGTTTCAAAGCGCAGATCGTTCCCGTCGAGATTCCGGCGAAGAAGAAAGGCGAGCCTCCGATTCTCTTCGAAAAGGATGAGGGTCCGCGCGAAGATACGACCATCGAAGTTCTGCGCTCGCTCAAGCCGGCATTTAAGAAAGATGGAACGGTTACTGCGGGCAACGCTCCCGGTGTGAACGATGGTGCTGCCGCTCTGGTGGTCACCAGCGCAACGCGAGCCAGAGAACTCGGCGCCAGGCCAATGGTGCGGATCGTCGCACAAGCTACCAGCGGCATCGAGCCTGCCTGGGTCATGATGGCGCCTGTAGACGCCGTCCGAAAGATTTGGCAAAAAACGGGCTGGAAGAACGAAGACGTCGACCTCTACGAACTAAACGAAGCCTTCTCGGTGCAGGCGCTCGGCGTAATACGCGAATTGAAACTGAATCCTGAGAGGGTCAATGTCAACGGCGGGGCAGTCGCTATTGGACATCCCATCGGCGCGAGTGGCGCCCGCGTGCTGGTCACGTTGATTTATGAGATGATCCGCCGCGATGTGCACCGCGGTATCGCGGCCCTCTGCCTTGGCGGGGGAAACGCGGTAGCTATGGCTGTCGAACGGTAAGGTACACAAGAGGCTGGCTCAATAAGCGTTGTGGATTAGGTCACGGCTTTCTTGTCGAACTGCCGCAAGCCGAGCAGGAGCAGCAAACAATCGAAGAAAGTCAGCGCGACCAGCACCGCGACGGTGGCCAGGTGGGGAAATTGAGGCACGAGCGACGCCCGTAGCCCTTCGCTGGCATAAACCAGTGGATTGATCAACACCAGTTTTTGCAGAACAGGAAACGTCTTGAGTGCGCTCCACGGAAAATACGTACATCCAAAGAAGATCATCGGCGTGATCACCATGCCGAACATCAGCCCAATGTGCTGCTGATTGATGCTGCAACCTAAAGCCAGCCCGCCGCAGGCGGAAAAAGCCGCCACCAGCAGGATGATCGTGATGAATTCCAGAGGCGAGTGAATGCTGATATCGATTCCGGGGCGCAACACGAGCCAGCCCAGCGGGATCACAACCAATCCGGCCACTAGCGCCTGGATCATCCCGGCGATGATTTTCTCAATCGCCAGCCACGCAACGTCGATTGGCGCGAGCAGGCGATCTTCGATTTCACGCGTCCACTGAAATTCGGCGATCAAAGGCATGGCAACCGCCCAGATGCCCGTGAACACCATCGTGATCGCGATGATTCCCGGAAGTAGCAGGCTTTTATAGACGGCGGGCATGAATCCGCTGTCGACCATCACGCGGCCGAAAATAAAGACAAAAAGCAGCGGCTGCAGAAAAGTCTGAAACAGCAGTTGAATAGCGTTCCGCCGCGCTACGTGCGCATCGCGTGCCAGCATCGCTGCAAATGCTTTCCAGTTCAATCGCGCAAGCTCCTTCCCGTATGGTGCAAAAACAAGTTCTCGAGGCTCGGTTCAGAGATGTGTACATCCGACAGTTCAACTCCGGTCGCGACAGCAGCCGAAGCAATCTCGGCAATCAGGGATCCGCCCCGGTCCGCATAAATATCGGCTCCGGTTCCATCCGCCGTGCGTACCTCGCGCACGCCTCGGAGAGATTGCAAGCGCTCGAGCAGAGCAGGAGTGTGGTTTGCGAATCGCAAGCGCAGTAAATATCCCCCGGGAATCGACGATTTCAACTCTTTCGGCGTGCCCAGGGCGATCATGCGCCCGTGATCGACGATCGCCAGTCGATTGCACAAGGCGTCAGCCTCCTCCATATAGTGCGTCGTCAGTAGAATCGTCTTGCCCTCGCGGTTGTAGTCGCGAATGATCTCCCACAACAAAATCCGGGTCTGCGGATCGAGGCCAGCGCTGGGCTCGTCAAAAAAAACGACTTGCGGATCATGCATCATGGCCCTGGCAATGGAGAGCCGCTGCATCATGCCGCCGGAGAAGCCGCGCACCAATTCGTTACCGCGATCGGTCAGTTTAAATTTGTCGAGCAGAAATTCAGCGCGCCGGTTGCGCTCGTGCGATCCGATTCCGAAATAAGCGGCGTGAAAAATCAGAATTTCGCGGGCGGTGAGCGACAAGTCGAGATTCGGCTTCTGCGGCACAACCCCGATCAGATATTTGACCGTGGCCTGCTCCCGCCAAACATTGTGCTCACCAATCCATGCCTGTCCACTAGTCGGCCGCACGCGAGTCGTCAGAATACCAACCGTAGTTGATTTTCCCGCGCCATTGGGCCCGAGTAATCCAAAGATTTCTCCTGGCTGCACTTCGAGTGAGAGCCCATCGAGCGCCGCGATTTGGGCTTTCGGCTTGCCGCGCTTGCCATTTCCACGCGCCGCGAATCCTCCACCAGCCCCCATCGGTGGGGCGGACGTATACACTTTCCGTAAGTCTTGAGTGTGAATGCCGACTCCCATTGAATGCTTCCCCAAAAAAACTGTTGTGTGCGGCCCAGCCGACAATCAGGCAGATTAAAAATACCGACTGGAACTCAAGTGAGAACTGGAAAATCGTGATCAAGAACCGTCAACCGACCCAGGCTCGTCAGCTACAGCAACCCTCGGAAACTTAGGGAGGGATTGTATCCCGTTTCCGGTTGTGAGAGCGAGTGCGCGCTACGTCCACGCTACCTGTTCACAAGCAATTTGGAACGTCAGCGCCTCGGGCGGACCACTCATAGGCGGCCCGTACGCATCAATGCGGCGCACTGAAGTACAAATCCGCCACTCGTAACGCGAGGATCTCCGGATTGAGGTCGGAGCGGTTACACAATATAACGATCGTCAACTTGTTGTTGGTAAAGCGGTCGATCGCCGCTCTGAATCCCGTAGTCTCTCCGTAGTGCCACATGCGGCGCTCGCCGTGGTAGTCGTCGAGGAACCATCCAAAACCGTAGAGAACCGGTTTGCCCGCTTGCGGGTCCTCATCACCGGGATCGCTCGCCCAACTTGGAGTTGATCCGTCTGGCAGCTTTACCGGCGTCAATGCCGGCTGCATTTCGGTTGCATCAAGTAGTGTGTGATGCGCCAGAGCATCATCCCACTTGCTCAAGTCTTCGACATTCGAATACACACCGCCGTCGCCCAACGTGGCGGAGGTTGCGCTCTGGTCCGTTTGCACAAATCGATTGCGCTTCCGCGAATGGCCGTATGCGCGATGCGGGACTTGGTTGGTTCCCTTTATATACGCCAACGTATCGTTCATTCCCAATGGCGCGAAAATTCGATCGTGGAGAAAATCGGGAAAGGATTCTCCTGACGCTTTGGCTACGATTAAGCCCAGAACGACATACCCCGAGTTGCTGTAGGACCATTGCGCCCCGGGAGAAAATTTCCCGTGCTTTTGTGCTTCCAACAGCTTCAGCACATCGGCGTCATGGATTTGGTGGTCCTCAGTCCACGGGACTTTCACATTTGAAGCTTCGTCCATCAGCGATTCGTAGTCGGGCAGCCCGGAGGTGTGGTTTAGCAAATTGCGAATCGTAATCGCCTCTCCGTAACTCGGGAACTCCGGGAAGACCTCGGTCAGGCGCTCATCATAACGAAGTTTTCCGTTATGCACGAGCAGCATGATGGCCATGGCGGTGAACTGCTTCGTGCACGAAGCCAGCCGGAAATTCGTTCGCGCATCGATCGCACGCCGGCTCTGTAGATCTTTCACTCCGTAGCCACGCTCAAATACGGTATGACCATTTTCGCGGACAAGAACAGCCAATCCTGGGGACTGGTCATTGGCCACCCCTTCGAAAATGCGCTCCAGTTCTTGTTCTCTCGTGCTGGAAACATCTTTCCCATCTCCATAAGCTCGCAGAAGCGCTGCGAACACGACGAAAATCATCACCCCTATCAGTGTATTCCGCATGGCTTGTCCCTTGGTGTAGCCGATTCTGCTTGGAGTTGCCGCATCGCACTCGCTAAAATCTAAGGTCAGGCTGGAACCCAGAGCAAGTCTAGCGTGATATCTGTCCTGAAATCCCAACTTAGAGATATTTACTGAAAGCAAATTTGCTCATAAAGGAGTCTTGCATGCCCAAAAAGCGCATTGGTGTACTCACGGGAGGCGGCGATGTCCCCGGCCTGAACTCCGTGATCAAATCGGTGGTCTACCGCGGCACAGAACTGGGATGCGAGGTCATCGGTATCCGCCGCGGCTGGGAAGGATTGACGCACGTCGACTTGAACGACGCATCCAGCAAGGCGCGCTACATCCTGCCTCTCAACCGCGACAATACGCGCAACATCGACCGCACCGGTGGAACCTTCCTGCACACTTCGCGCACGAATCCCGCGAAAATGAAGAAAGTGCCTCCGGTTCTCCAGGGACAGAAGTTTGAAGCCAGGGAGTCGACCAAAAAGGGCGTGACCAGCACGGTCTTCGACGTGACTCCGGCCGTACTGAGGAACATCGAGACCCTGGGTCTCGATTACCTGATCGCCATCGGCGGCGACGACACGCTCAGCTACGCCTCGCACCTTGACCGCAACGGAATGAAGGTGATCGCGGTGCCGAAAACCATGGACAACGATGTCCGCAACACCGAATACTGCATCGGATTCTCGACCGCGATTACGCGCGCGATGGACGCCATCGACCGCCAGCGCACGACCGTCGGCTCCCACGAGCGTATCGGAATTTTCCGTGTCTTTGGCCGCGATGCCGGCTACACCGCTCTTTATACGGCGTACGTCACGGCCGTACGCTGCTGCATTCCCGAATATAAAGTCGATCTCAAACACCTGATCGAGTTGCTCATCGAGGACAAGCACAACAACCCGAGCAACTACTCGCTGGTCATCCTCTCCGAAGGCGCCGAGTGGCAAGGATACGCGGTGAAGGAGTATGGCGAGCCCGACGCATTCGGCCATCGCAAAAAAATGAGTGTCGCCGAAGACTTGAGTGACGAAATCAAGCACACCACCGGCGAAGAAACCGTCGTCAGCGACTTGACCTACGAACTCCGCTCCGGCAGTCCCGACTTCGTCGATCGCCTGGTGGCGTTTACCTTCGCGGGAATGGCCATGGACGCGCTTCAGGAAGGCAAGTCGGGGTTGATGACGGCACTCAACGAAGGTTGTTATGCCATGGTCCCCATTCCAGATCCGAAACTGGGCCCGCGCAAGGTCGACATCCCCTCCATGTACAATACCGAGCGCTATCGCCCAAAGTACGATCACAAGTTCGGCCTGCCGATCTTCCTCACACGGCCCTAGCGAGCCCAATCGAATGCGCTGATTTATACGAGGCTTCAGAATGCGGCCCGATTGGATTTTCGACGGGCCGCTTTCTTTCGTCGGGACTCTGCGGCATGCCGGGCTCTCAAGCGAATTCTACGCAAGCGCTGATCGTCCCGTTATCACTGCTCAGTTCGTGTGCAGGTGGAATATAATTCTGCGCACCTATGACGCTTACGGCAAAAACCAAACTGGGCCCTTATGAAATTCAATCTTCGCTCGGAGCCGGCGGCATGGGAGAAGTCTATCGCGCACGCGACACTCGTTTGAATCGCGACGTAGCCGTCAAAGTTCTTCCCGCCTCCTTTGCCGCCGACGCGGAACGGCTGCAGCGATTTGCCCAGGAATCACGTGCAGCAGCAGCCTTGAACCACCCCAATATTCTCTCGATTTTTGATGTCGGTGCCGAGGGCGGAACTCCTTACGTGGTTTCCGAGTTGCTGGAAGGCGAGACTCTGCGCGAACGTCTGCGTACCGGACCGCTGTCCTCCACGCGGAAAGCCATCGAATACGCCCGGCAGATCGCGGGCGGACTTGCGGCCGCGCATGAAAAGGGAATCGTCCACCGCGATCTGAAACCGGAAAACATCTTCATCACTCATGATGGCCGCGCGAAGATTCTCGATTTTGGTCTGGCTAAGTTCACTCGTCCTGAAGTGCAAGATTCTGACGATGCGCCCACAGTGCAGGTTGCCACCGAGGCCGGAACAGTCATGGGCACGGCCGGGTATATGTCCCCGGAGCAGGTTCGCGGCAAACCTACCGACGCTCGATCCGACATTTTCTCGTTCGGCGCGATTCTCTATGAAATGCTTTCTGGCAAGCGCGCATTTCATGGCGAGTCCTCAGCTGACACGATGAGCGCGATCCTGAAAGAAGATCCTCCAGACCTCACCGAAACCAATCGCAATATCCCGCCCGCGCTGGACCGCATCGTCCGTCATTGTCTGGAGAAAAATCCTGCGGAGCGCTTTCAGTCGGCCCGAGACGTGGCGTTCAATCTGGAAGCGCTCACCGAAGTCTCGACCTCGACTCGCGGCAATTTAAAGGCGCTGCCAGAAGAAAAAACGCGCCCGCGCTGGTTTGTGCCCGCACTGGCTGGTCTGCTGTTGGTCGGATCCTGGGTCGGCATTTATTTCTTCGCGCGTCACAGCATCGCGACTTCCAAACCGAGATTCCATGAAATCACCTTCCGCAATGGAACGATTCTGGATGCTCGCTTCGCGCCTGATGGTCAGAGCATCGTCTACAGCGCAGCCTGGGACGGCCGTCCACAGCAAATATTCTCGACCCGGTTCGACAGCAGTGATTCTCGCCCGCTCGGCTTGCCGCCCGGCCAAATTCTCGCGATTTCTTCCAAAGGAGAAATGGCGATTTCGATAAACCTGAGCGAATTCAACCCGTGGGAGACTTCAGGTATTCTGGCGAGGGTTCCACTCGCGGGCGGCGCGCCACGGCAAGTCGTAGACAAGGTCGAGGCTGCCGACTGGACGCCCGATGGCGATTCTCTCGCAATCATTCGCACGCGCGATCGCGGCGGCAATCAGGTGCAATTCCCTCCTGACGACGTGGTCTATGATCCGGACTCCTGGATCAGCCACCTGCGCTTCAGCCCAAATGGCGAATTCCTCGCGATGGCCGACCACATCGCCGGCGGCGACGATGGCCGAATCGTGATCATTGATCGCCACGGAAATCACAAAGCGAGCTCTTCGTTCTATTCGAGCGTGGAAGGGCTGGCGTGGGCGCCGAGCGGAAAAGAAGTCTGGTTCTCTGCCGTCCCTGCCGGCTCGGCGCGGTCGATCTACGCTCTAGATTTCAACGGCAAGGAACGGCTCATCTATCGCGCTCCTGGCGGGTTAACTATTCACGATATCAATCGCGATGGTGCGGTCTTGATGACCGCGGATAAGGCCCGCTTGAGCATCTCCGCACTGCCACCCGGCGAAACCCGCGAACGCAGCCTCTCATGGTTCGACTGGTCACTAATCACCGACATGTCAGACGACGGCAAAACAATCGTGTTTTCCGAGAGCGGAGAAGCCGTCGGAACGAACTACAGCATTTATACTCGCAATACCGATGGCTCGGAGGCGGTGCGCCTGGGTGAAGGCACATTTGGACTCCTCTCGCCCGATGGCCGATGGGTTCTCGACGGAGTTGGCGCCCCCATCAAGCTTGTTTTGCTTCCTACCGGGGTCGGGGAACCGAAACAACTTGTCGATGCCAGCGCACACATCCAGGACGCCGGGTGGTTTCCAGATAGCAAGTCCATTTTCTACGCTGTCCAGCTCCCAAATCATGAGTATAGGGCTTACAAAATTGCCATCGACGGCGGAACTCCACAGCCAATCATTTCGGAAGACCGGCTTGGAATTCTCATCACGCCGGATGGCAAATTCCTCTTAGCCCGCGACGCGCAGCGTCAATTCTGGCTGTATCCGACTTCTGGCGGACAGCCGCAAAAGCTAAACCTCACAGAAAATCCGGGCGAGAGCATCGTCCGATTTATCGATGGGGGCAAGAGTCTGCTCATCCGCGATCGCAATCTTCCCGTGCAAATCACCCGGATCGATCTCGCCACCGGACGCCGCCAACCATGGAAGCAGATCGTCCCCGCGGATTTGGCAGGGGTGCAAAGCATTCCTACTGTTGGCTTCAGCGCGGATGGGAAATCGTATGCTTACTCAATCGGCCGCATGCTTTCAGATCTCTTTGTGGTGCAGGGCTTGAAATAGTTTCCGGCACAAATCATGCTCGGCCTGCCAACAGGAGTGCTAAACTTGCTTTTCACGCCTGAATCGAGTTGTTGAGCAGCCGGCCTTGAGGCCTGCCATGGGTGCCTCGCGATCCTGGCCGAGTGCTCGCAGAAAATACGCGAAGAGAGCTTTAGTCGACAAGGGTTATACCCGGTTTCGTGTAAGTACCGACTGAGCTTTGTCGTTGGAAACACGGAAGGGGCACACAATGGAAGAACAATTCGAGAGTCTGGAGAGTGCGTACGATTTTGTGGCTCTTCTAGCAGAAACTGTGGCGGAAGCAAAACGCGAGGTTGAATCCGACTTGCAACGAGAATCCGCCACTTCCCGGCGCCTCGATGCGCTCAGACTCACCGCCTATAACATCGAGAAGCTCGAAATGCATCTGAGCCGAAGCCGCAGGATTCTCAACGATCTGAGAACGCTCAGGCGCCTACTCTTTGAGGAACGCAGGAAGACCATTTCCGCCGAAGCGCGACATCAAAAACCCGCTTCGCCATCTCCTGTGAACGTTTCGACAACTGAAGGCCGTTCGGCAAAGAAAGTCAGAGGGTCGGCCGTCGCATAACGCGCCGAACTTCTCGACTCGCATTTGTGTTCGCATGCTATGCGAATCGTAAAAATGCAGTCGAAGCTAAAACCGGTTTAGGCGAACGCGGACCACTGCGGGTTTCTCATAGAAACAAAGTCCGCGGTCCGTTTCGTCCCCGTTCCACAACTTCAGCGGCTTCCATTCGCCATTCTCGTACCAGCCTTGTTCGGCGCTGAGTATTTCGCTCCGCATCCAAGGCAATTTACCGGGCACATGGAAACTCACGCTGGCGTCAACGCCCGTGACTAGAAACTCATCCGGACCCAACTGGCCGATCAGCGCGGCACCGTGCGCATCTTTTGTGCCCGGAGCTCTGCGACCATCCGGCTGGGGAAAACCGAAGGCCACCGTCGCCTGCCAGTTTCCGAAATCGACTTCCTCTGCGGTTTGCCCGGGCTCTTCGACGGCGGTCTTGAGTTTGCCATCAAACTCGAGTTGAGCAATCTCGCGGCTCATCGGGCCAATGAGCGCAAAATTGCGGGCATGCGCTTTCCATGGTTCATTTCCCAGGATGTTCCAGCCCGATTGGTCGACCCCGAACGGAGAGAATCCGATCGCTCCATCCCCGAGCGCATAGAAAAAGAATTTGCCGAAGCTGTCGCTGCGCCCGGTTTCCGGAATCCACAACGGATTATCCGGGCGGTGATACGCCCGCATCGTCTCCCGGTAGAACTGCGAATCGTCGGCATAGATGTCGGGACCAATCATGTCGATTGCCGGAGCCATCGCCCGCCATAAACCGACCAACTTCTGCACTGCACCGCCGCTTGGGTATGCAATCCCGGGCATTTCCAATTGCCGCTGCGGCGATTCGGGAGCAGGATAGTCGAGCCATACATTGATGTAACAAGGAATCGGAAACACCGCTTTGCCGGCCGCGGCGATTTCATTGATATATTTGGCCTGGAAGTAGAACTGAAACATCTCGTCGGCATCGGCGCCAAAGACCTGTTTCCATGTTCCCGGCTGCTTGTGCGCGGCTGTCAGCAGATCGGCAGGAACCGCGCCCGCAAATTCGCGATTGGCTTCGGCAGAATTGTCTCGCACACTCCCGATATTGCCAGACTCGTTTTCAACCTGAATGAGGAGGACGGTGTGCTGCTCGCCGTCAATCTGTTTTAGGTGGCGCATGAGGCTGACAAAAGCACTCTTATCGGCGTCCAGTGTGTTGCGCGAAAGCGGCGAAAGCACATCAATGGGCTCTCCATCGGGGCGGATCACGCGCGAAAACCGCTTCGTATTTGTTTTCACCCATGTCGGCACATAATGCATGTTCCCGTTTTTCCAGGTGCCGAACCACAACAGAACTAAGCGAAGATGGTGAGCACGCGCTCCATCGACGATGGCGTCCACATTAGTGAAATCAAAGTGCCCTTCCTCCGGTTCCATCTGCTCCCAATAGACCGGCGCCTCCATAGTATTGGCGTGCAGGTCTGCCATCGAATCCCATACTTGCGTAAGTTCACTCGGCCACGCGCTCGAGTTGTGAATCTGGCCGCCAAGAATCAGATAAGGACGGCCGTCCACAATGAGTGCATACCGCCCATCTTTTTCGACTAGTTTGGGAGCGTCCTCAGCAAACGAGGGCGAAATGAGCGTAAGGGAAACGACAACCGCTGTAAGCAGAATATGAAAGTGTGCTTTTTCGACCTTGCCATGAACTGTATCTTTCTCCATCAAGCGCCCTCCTGCCCTTCATCGCGTTCGAGTTATTGCGCCGCACATCCTACAACGCATAATGAAACGTACCGATGCACGGACCGATTGTCTTACTTCCGTTTCGCAGTCTAATCCCAATCAGAGGTTGCAAACTCTTGCGACCTGTTGCAAGAATTATCATTCTTGACAACCCTCTGTTTCACCGTACACTAGGAGGGATCGAACGAGCCACTCCTCCGCTCGAGAGCAGTCTCCCCCAAGCCCTCATCATTTTGGCTTAGGAGATTAAAAGTGAGTCGTTTGGGTCCCAGGTTGTTGTTGTCAGTAGTTCTAGGGTTTCTGGTTCTAGTTTCCGCGAGTAGCGTCGCTCAAGCCGCAACAAGCCCACGTTTCAACGCGATTTCGGTCGTTTTCTGCCAACCTTCGTGGCACTTGCAAAGCCATTTTCCCGGCCTATGGTTTGAGCCGCTGTGGAATCACGGCACTTGGCAGAAGCCTCCAGTCAGGAAGCTTCCACCGTCCCACATTCCAGAGGGTGGTTCGACGGCGTTGTATTTGAGCTTGGCAGGACTGGCCTGCTTCGTAGCCATTTCAATCAAAAAGCGGCTCCGAGCGCCCGCGGAATAACAGCTACTTCCGGTCTCTTCGCCAATTGGGCAGTTATTTCAACGCACGGATAACGGCGAATCCGTGTACCCGGGGGTAAGAGTTTATGCTGCCGAGCAGACATCGACTCCGCTGATGTCAAAGGAGAACATGTGCTCGGGGTAGAATCTCATTCTTGGGGAAGAATTCCATAGTTTTTCGTTCTTGAAGCCCTCCCGCGCGGAGCAACCGTGAGCCAGTCAACTCGGTCGAGCATGTTGGCCGTTCCCGCCACTTCACGCCAATCCTTCGAATTTGCCGTTCTCTGCGTCACGTCCATAGTGTTCTGGTGGCAGCCAGTCCTGTCGACTGTGAAGCTCGCATTGAGCAATGACGCATATACGCACATCCTGCTGATTTTGCCGGTCGCTCTTGCATTGATACTGGCTGAGCGCACCTCCGTTTTCTCTTCTGGGGACAGATGGACTGGCTGGGTGCTCTTGTCGGGAGCGCTGCTTTTGCGCGGCATCGCATTTTGGTCGGCCAACCATTTCTCAGCGTCAGACGCACTTTCGGTCAGCATTCTGGCTCTGGTCTTATGGTGGATCGGCAGCGCGGTCACGTGCTTCGGACTCACTTCCATACGCTCTCACCTGTTTGCCACCTGCTTTTTGTTCCTGCTTATTCCTCTTCCAGAACGAATCGTGAATTGGATTATCGAAGCACTCCAGAACGGGTCGGCGGTCGTTGCAGGGTGGTTATTTCGTTTGGCCTACGTCCCAGTCGCGAGACAGGGGATTATCTTATCGATTCCAGGCTTGGATATCGAAGTCGCCCGCGAGTGCAGCAGCATTCGCTCGAGCATGATGCTGGTCGTTGTCACCTTACTCCTGGCACATCTCTTTTTATACTCAAGATGGCGGAAATTTCTGCTGGTCCTCGCCGCCATCCCCTTGTCTGTACTGAAAAACGCAATCCGGATCTTCGCCATTGCCGAGCTTGCGACTCGAGTTGACCCCAGCTACCTCGATGGCAAGCTACACCGTCATGGCGGCATCCTGTTCCTTACCCTTTCAATCCTGGGGATGCTTCTCGCGTTGTGGGGATTGAGGAAGACCGAAGTCAAATCCGTCTATCGTTAGCCAAACGCAAACGGGTCGCTGGAACCTAACCCTCATACCGCTGATTCTGATGGGCCGGGACCGCGATCCATTTTCCGTGTGAACTCGAAGCGAGGGAGGTGGCATGGTCCTCTACCGCAATAATTTCCTTCCCACGGCCAGCATGATCCTTCTGTTCATGCGTAAGCGGGCTGCGGCTTCACCGCGCCAGATGCAGGCATGAACGCAAAACGAATGTCCACAAGAATATGCAGAAGGATTGGAACCAGAAGCGATCCAGTCGCGATATAAAGTCCGCAGAACAGAAACCCGGCTAGAGCCGTCAGAATCACTCCGGTGGCCTTCTGGTAGAGATGCCCGGCTCCGAAGATGAGAGCAGCTACCACGATCAGGGTGGTTCCCGTCAAGCCGCCGCGAGAGTGCAGCGTTGCCAGCAGCCACCCGCGAAACACAACCTCCTCGCAGATCCCCGCGCTGACGGCAACGGCGGCGTAGAGGAGTCTCTCGCGCCTGGTGACTGGAATCAGCGCAGTGAAGTCGGGCAAGATCCGGCTTCGCCAGCCCGACGAAGCGCTTGTCGCCTGCGCGGCGGTACGGCGATTTCTCCGGCGCAGCCCAATGCCAAAGGCGATTCCTCCAATGACGATTCCTGCAGCGAGTCCAACGATTACCTCTTTTGTTTCTCCCGCTGGGATCGAGAACACCTGCATGATCCTGGTACCTTCAAGCGCCAGGGTTCTTGGATTCAATTTGCTCCAATCAAAGCCAAGCCCCACCAGTGCCATGAATGCGCCGATCCATTCGAAGACCAAAACATTCCGATAAAGGCGAGTCCTGGCCTGGGGATCGCCTTGCGCGATCTCTTGCTTGAGCCGGCGATAGCGCGGCACAAATCGAATGACTTCTTCGCAGATATAAAGGGAAAGAATGACGTCCATTGCCAACGATAGAAAATGCATAACTCAGGCCTGCCTTTCTTGGGATGCAGATTTGGAATTTTCCGCCGAAAACTGCAACAGCTTTTTGGTTGCATCAACTTCCCGCCGCCGTTTTCTCGCGACGTAGCCCAAATAAAACAGCTCGGCGATGATTGCAGCGAGAACAACCGCACCTTCCACTGACAAATGTTTCCATCGCCATGCCACGAAACCCGCATACAGCACGGCCGTTGTGAGCAAGAAGCGAAATGCGAACTGAACAATGCTGTGCTTCGCAACCGCCCGCTTATGCAGCAGCACCAGATAGGCTGCGGTTGTTTGAGCGGCCGGCTTCCAGGTTCCGCGCCTTACCCTCCATACGTACACCCCCATGATCAGACAACCGAACCAGAGACCCGTCGCGAAACCGCGAGAGAGTGACGTCTCGAAATGCCAGACCGCGACCAGCGAGAAAATCAGAAACCCACCCATAAGACCCGCCTGGAGCAGCCCACGACGATCCTGCCGCCTGATCTTCTTTTTCAGGTCCGGCAGTTGTTCGGGTTGCTGGTGCCACTCCCGTCGCCAGGATGCGAGTTCCGGATCGATCATCACGACCGCTCCTCTAACGCCGCTTTCAGCGCCTTGCGAGCGCGCTTCAGGCGCACGGCAACGTTGTTTTCGGTGACGCCCAGAATTTCGGAAATCTCCGCCTGAGAAAGCTCTTCCAGCATCAGCATCAGAACCTGCCGATAGACCAGCGGCAGACGTTGAACCGCCGAGCGCAGGTGGTCCCGTTGATGAGCCCGGGTTATCTGTTCCTCGGGGTGCGGCTTCGGATCAACCGGCTCAGCCGGAGACGGCAATTCATCCAGCGACGCATGCTCTGGCTGCCGGCGGCACACATGAGTGATCGCGCAGTTGTGGGCCACGCGGTAAATGAATGTGCGTTCCGAGCAGTCGCCGCGAAAATTGGGCAGCGCTTGCCATATCGCGAGTGCGATTTCCTGCATCAACTCCTCCCGCGTGCCTGCGACCTTCTCGTACCCAAACGCCAACCGCGACAACGCAGGTCCGTACTCGCGCACAATGCGGTCAAACTGCTCTTCCACTTTTGCCGAGGGTTTCACGCTGGCGAAGTCATCCGGCGGAGCAGAATTCGATACGGCAATCGTATTCGCAAAAGCGTATTTTGGCGGCGGCAAATGCATGGCGCGGCGTGTCTCAGGATCATTGCCTTCATTGAGAGGTAGTCTCGGAGGAGGGAAAAACCTTACAGAATTTCGTAACCCCAATGTGGGCTTGGGCTTGCGTGGGAGGACGGCAATCGGAACCAAGTTTTATGCGCAAAAGACTGATCTGCTTAAACTGCGAGCCAACGAACGCGGCCTACACCGCCTCGTTCTTCCTCAGGCCCTGCACGATTTCTTTGAACACCTTCCCCCGATGCTCGTAGCTCTTGAACTGGTCGAAGCTGGCGCAGGCGGGAGCAAGAAGAACGACATCCCCGGGCTTGGCCGCGGAATGAGCGCTGCGAATCGCATTCTCCAGGGTCTGTGAATGGATAACTTCCGGTCCACCATCTTTCGAAGACACGATCTGCGATTCGATCTTGGAAGCCGCCGCTCCAATGGTGTAAACGCGCTTGACGCGCTTGCGCAGCAGATCGTTCAGGACAGTGTAATCACTTCCTTTGTCTTTTCCGCCGAGAATCAAATGAATATTGGCCGGGAAGGATTCGAGTGCCTTGATGGTTGCGTCGACATTCGTGGCCTTCGAGTCGTTGTAGTAATCGACGCCGCCGATGGTCGCCACGAATTCCAGCCGGTGCTCGACCGCCCGGAAATTCCGAACTGCTTCGCGAATTTTGTCCGGCGCACATCCCATTAACATGCCCGCGCACACCGCCGCCAGCACGTTCTCCAAGTTGTGAGCACCTTTCAGCGGAATCTCGGAAACCTGCAGGATCTCGCGCTGCCCGTTCACATCGCGGAATACGATGTTCGCATCGCGCACCCAGGCTCCCTGCTCGACTTCCTTCTGCCGGCTGAACCAGAAAACCTGCGCCCGCGTTCGCGAAGCCATGGCCACACAGGTCGCATCGTCGGCATTCAGGACTGCGAAATCGCTGGCCTGCTGATTTTCAAAAATGCGCGCTTTCGCGTTCGCATAGATCTCAAACGTGCGGTGCCGATCAAGGTGATCCGGCGTGACATTGAGCACCACGGCTACTTTCGCCCGGAAAGTCTGAATCGTTTCCAGTTGAAAGCTGGAAATTTCCAGCACCGTGACCGTCTCAGGCTTCGCCCGCTCAGCCAGTGAGATTGCAGGCGTACCGATGTTGCCGCCAACCAGAGTCGGAAGTCCACCGGCCGTCAGGATTTCGCCAACTAGTGTCGTAGTCGTTGTTTTGCCGTTCGAACCGGTAATCGCGATGATCGGACCCGGCAAAAACTGTGCTGCCAACTCGATCTCACCGATAACGCTCTCGCCCAGCCCACGGGCTTGCACGAGCGGAGGCGCATCGAACGGGACCCCGGGGCTGACCACGATCAGATCCTGTCCGCGAAACGTGCGCTCACCGTGGCCGCCCGTCTCGACCGTGATGCCGTGATCGAGCAGGACCGGAATCTCATTGCGCAGTTCGTCCCCGCTTTTCGTGTCGGAAACCGTGACACGCGCGCCGTGGGCCTTCAAAAACAGAGCCGAGGCCACGCCGGATTTACCCAGCCCCACCACCAGCACGTGCTTTCCGTTCAATTCCATTTGCAATCATTTCACCACAGAGGCCCGGAGACAGAGAGGAAATTCCTTTTATCTGATCTTCTCCGTGTCTCCGTGGCGAAAGCCTATCTCAATTTCAGCGTGGTCAGCGCGAACAGCGCGAATACCAGTGATGCGATCCAGAAACGCACAATAATTTTCGATTCCGACCATCCCAGCAACTCGAAGTGATGATGGATCGGCGCCATCTTGAAAATGCGCTTCTTGCGCAGCTTGTAGGAGCCGACCTGCAGGATGACAGAAAGCGCTTCGATCACGAACACGCCTCCAATGAACGGCAACAATAATTCCTGCTTGATGATCACGGCCACGGTGCCGATGGCGCCGCCGAGCGCGAGCGAGCCGACATCGCCCATAAAAATTTCCGCCGGATGCGCGTTGTACCACAGAAATCCGAGGGACGAGCCCACCATGGCGCCGCAGAAAACCGTCAACTCTGCCACTTGCGGCATGCGTTGCAATTCGAGATAAGTCGCGAATGTCGCATGGCCGCTGACGTAGGTCAGAACCGTGAGCGCCCCCGCGGCGATCACTGTGCAACCAATGGCGAGCCCATCCAGGCCATCGGTCAGATTCACCGCGTTGCTCGAGAACGTGATAACCAGCGCCACAAATGCAATGAAAGGCAAGAACGCCACAAACCAGAGATGCGGCGAATGCTCCAGACTCTGTACCACGAGATCCGGATGGAACTGCTTAAAGAACGGCACAATCAGGCGCGTAGAATACAGGTTGTAGGCCTGCATAGCGATCAGCATGGAGGCCACGATGATGCCGGCGGCGATCTGCAGGGCCAGTTTAGCGCGCGCCGTCAATCCCAGATTTCGCCGGCGCGTGACTTTCGTATAGTCATCGGTGAAGCCAATGGCAGCGTAGGCACAGAGGGAAAACACGGCTATCCAGATGAACCGATTGCTGAGATCCGCCCACAGCAGAGTCGGGATGACGATTGCAATTACAATCAGCAATCCGCCCATCGTCGGGGTCCCGGCCTTCTTCTTATGCTCTTCCGGACCTTCTTCGCGAATGTATTGTCCGATCTGAAACTCGCGCAGGCGGCCGATCACCACGGGACCGACGATCAACGCGGTGAAAAGGGCGGTCAGGCTGGCAAACGCCGTCCGAAACGTGACGTAGCGGAAAATTCTGAATGGTCCGACATAATGCTGCAGCTTGAGAAACAACAACCAATAGAGCAATGGCCCTCCGTCCGTACCCTAACCAACATTCAATCCGGATGAACCCGTGAGTTGCGTCATCCCGAGCGTAACCGTTCTTCAGGCGGAGCGAAGGATCTCCCGCTTAAGGGAAGCTTCTGCACGCGAGATCCCTCGCCTCTCGCTGGCAAAAGCGCGAGGCTTCAGGATGCCCTCTGAGCGGTTGCCGCGCTTAGGCCACAGCTGCCGGCGCAAATGAAATCAGCCAATCGATCCTGCTTGCACCGGCATGCGCGCCTTCCACGCTTCCAGCGCCTTTTCGAGCTTCACGCCGCGCGAGGCCTTCAACAGCACCACGTCGCCGTCACGCGTTTCGCGCGCCAGCCATGCGCCCGCCTGCTCCGGGGTTTCGACAAATTCCGCTCGCGCGCCGACTTTTTTCGCCCCATCGACCATCGCCCGAGCCAACCCGCGCACTCCCAACAAGGCATCGACTTTCTGGCCAGCAATCTCCCGACCGGCGGTGCGATGCAGTTCTTCGCCAGTGGGCCCCAGTTCCAGCATTTCTCCGGCGACCACGATTCGCCGCTTGGCCTTCATCGCCGCTAAAGCGTCCACCATCGCGCGCAACGCCTTTGGATTGGAATTGTAGCAATCGTTCACGACCGTGATGTTACCCAAACGGAGAACCTGCCCCCGCTTATCGGCCGCAGCGAGAGTAGCTAGGGCTGCAACGGCTTCGCTCAGACTGAGACCATAAGCCAATCCGACAGAAACTGCGGCCAGCGCGTTCAGAACGTTATGTTGCCCCATCAGCGGTAGCACGGCGTGAAGACGCCCATGATTCGTAACTACATCAAACTCCGCTCCCCCCGCCTCGCCCGGCTCAATTTTCTCGGCGCGAACATCGGCTGTGTCCCGGGCGCCGTACAGAATCACCTTGCCGGGAAAGTCGCGCCCGAACTGTGAGACGTATTCGTCATCGGCGTTGAGCACGGCCGTTCCATTCGCGGGCAGCGATTCGATCAATTCATATTTCGCGCGCGCAATTCCGGCCAGGGAATCGAAAAATTCCAGATGCACCGGAGCGACGTTGGTCACAACGCCGGTTTCCGGCTGCGCGATCTTCGCCAATGCGCGAATCTCTCCCGCATGCGACATGCCCATTTCGATGACCGCGATGTCGTGCTCCGGTTCGACCTGCAGCAGCATTAGGGGCAGCCCGAAATGATTGTTGAAATTGCCTTCAGACTTGAGCACGCGGAAGCGCGACGCGAACACATGCGCAATCGCTTCCTTCGTCGTCGTCTTCCCCATCGAGCCCGTTACGCCAACCAGGGGCTTGCTCCAGAGCCTGCGCACGGCCGTTGCCAGAGTTTGCAGCGCGGCCAACGTGTCGTCGACGGCAAGCAGACGTTGTTTCGAATCGAACCGATGCGCTTGATCGCGGCGGATCACCGCAGCCGCTGCGCCTTTTTCCAGCGCGGAGCTGATGAAGTCGTGTCCATCGAACCGCTCGCCCTTAACGGCAAAGAAAAGTTCCCCGGGGCGAATTGTGCGCGAGTCAATCGAATATCCTTGCGCGATGGCTCCCGCCGGAAACTCTCCCGACGCGGAAATGAATTCGGCGATCTTGGAAAGAGCCAGTTTCATCCCTCAGTCCCTGTGGCCGGGGGCGCTTCGGTGGTGCTCGCAGACTGGCAATCGTATCCCGCGGCACGCAGTTCCTCACGCGCAACTGCCACGTCGTCGAATGGCGATGCCCCGTCGCGAGTGGTCTGCACCTTTTCGTGTCCCTTGCCTGCGAGCAAAACAATATCCCCGGGGCGCGCTTCGCGAATCGCGGCCGCGATCGCTTTCCGCCGATCTGGCTCGATCGTGTACTTCGTCCTGGTCTTCTGCAACCCGACAACGGCATCGTTAATGATTGCCAGCGGATCTTCACTGCGCGGATTGTCCGAAGTCAGCACCACGAAATCGCTTCCCCGCCCCGCCGCCTCGCCCATCATCGGACGCTTCGCCCGGTCGCGATCCCCTCCGCAGCCAAACAGCGTAATCACTCTCGCGTGGTTTCCGTCTCGCGTAACGAATTCACGCGCCAGCGCCGTGAGATTGCGTAACGCGTCGTCGGTGTGCGCGTAATCGACCACCACCGTAAACGGCTGCCCACAATCCACGCGTTCAAATCGTCCGGGCACATGCGTCAACGACTCGATCCCACGCACAATCGCCCTCGCGTCGCACTTGCGCGCGTATCCGGCGGCCGCTGCGGCAAGCATGTTGTAGACGTTCACCCGCCCGATCAGGGGCGAGAAAACTGCCAGCTTTTCCTCTGGCGTCACCAGATCAAGCCGCGTTCCGCGCGGCGTGATGTCGGCCTTTTCGCAGTGAAAATCACCGCGCTGCCATCCATACGTGAACGCCAGCGAACCGCGTTTGCGGCTGAACTGCGCCAGTTTCGCGCCGTACTCATCATCCAGATTGGTCACGGCCACGCGCGGAGGATCGGTTCCGACTCCTTCAAACAGCGCACGCTTCGCCGCGAAATAGTCATCCATGGTTTTATGAAAATCGAGATGATCGCGCGTAAGATTGGTGAACACGGCTACATCAAAGGGAACTCCAAAAACACGTTGTTGCGCCAGTGCGTGTGACGATACCTCCATCACCGCTTCACTCGCGCCGCTTCCCAAAGCTTCGTTGAAAAGCCGCGCCAATTCGAGTGCTTCCGGGGTCGTATGGGGCGCCGGATAAACCCGTCCGGCGACATGATACTCGATCGTTCCGATCAGAGCGCTCTTGCGGCCCTCAGCAGTAAGAATCGACTCAAGCAGAAACGCTGTCGTGCTTTTGCCGTTCGTTCCCGTAATTCCCGTAACCGCAATCTGCTCCGCCGGACGCTTGTAGAAATTTGCAGCCATCCGGGCCAACCCGCGCCGGCCATTCGGAACTACCGCCCAACCCACCCCGGGACGCGGCTTTTCGGTACTCGAGTCCGTGACAATCGCAACGGCTCCCGACTGAATCGCTTGATCGATGAATCGGTTTCCGTCGGAAGTCTCGCCCCGCATCGCGACGAATACGGTCCCGGGCTTAACGCGTCGTGAGTCGTACTCGATTCCGCCGACAGCGGGATTCCCGCCCTGCGATAGAACCTCCACGCCATCCAATACTTGCAAAAACGTCATTGCTGGAAATTATATAGGGCAGGGACCAGGAGCCGGGGGTCAGGGTCGGGGATCAGGGACCAGGAGCCGTCACCTTCTAATCTCTGATCTCTGGCCCCTGGTCCCTTCTTTTTAATTACCTCAGTTACTTTGGCGAACCGACCACCGCGCGCTACATTTGCTCCATGAGCACCGCAACCGGTCCCGCCAGATATCGCTGCGCACAATGCGAAAAGCCCGAAGACAGCTGCGAATGCGAGAAGTACTGCTGCCTCTGCCAGGCTGTTCTCGACGTCCGCATCTGCTCTGACGGCCTCATGTATTGCGAGCCCTGTCGCACCGCCTGCGATTACAAAACGTCGGAATAGCCGAGGGTGCGAATCCGGGATCTCCGCCCAAAAAAATTTCATCGTTGTGGGGTCGTTCGTCCTTATTCGTTAGCTAGTTGTTCGCACTTCAATCGGAGTCGCAAAAAGACAGAACGGCGAGCGACCGTATCCTGATCCAATTGCGGTGCGTCCGCGAAGATCCCCGCCATCCGAAAACTGGACGCCGCGCATCTCAGCGTGTGATCCTGTTTCTTGGCAAAGGAAGGTATTTTGAGGCAGAATAGAGCGCTTTTCTCTGCCCTTCTTTTTGCCGGCTTTAGGAGATCGTCATGGCCACAACGGTGCACATCAGCGACGTAGCTGAGTTGCTGAGCGAAGGCAGAACGCACTTCAACCTCTCTCCCGCGGTTCTGGTCGAACACGCCATTCGCCGCAACGAAGCCACACTGGCCGCCAATGGCGCACTGATCGGCTACACCAATCGAACCGGCCGCTCTCCAAGAGACAAATTCATCGTCCGTGATGAAACGACCGACCATTCGGTTGCTTGGGGAGCCGTGAACGCCCCCTTCGATCCCGACCGCTTCGATGAACTCTACACGCGCGTCGTCGAGCACCTGCGCGGACGCGATCTCTTCGTTCAGGATCTCTACTGCGGCGCCGATCCCGCCTATCGCCTGCCGGTTCGCATGGTCACCGAATACGCCTGGCACAACCTTTTCGTGCGTCAGCTTTTCATTCGCCCCACGGCGCAGGAGTTGCGCCACCATCATCCGGAATTCACGGTCATTGCGGCGCCGGAATTCAAAGCCGACCCGCGCCGCGACGGCACGAATTCCGAAGTCTTCATTCTGATGAATTTCACCCGGCGCACGGTCTTGATCGGCGGCACCTCGTACGCGGGAGAGATGAAAAAATCGATCTTCGGCGTGATGAATTTTCTTCTGCCGCCCCGCAACGTCTTCCCCATGCACTGCTCGGCCAACGTGGGCCACAACGGCGTGACTGCACTTTTTTTCGGATTATCAGGCACAGGCAAAACCACGCTCTCCGCCGATCCCTCGCGAGATCTGATTGGCGACGACGAGCACGGCTGGAGCGCCGACGGCGTCTTCAACTTCGAAGGGGGATGCTACGCCAAATGCATCAAGCTCTCGAAGAAAAATGAACCGCAAATCTGGAGCGCGCTCCGCTTCGGATGCGTCCTCGAAAACGTTACCCTGGATCCCAATACCCGCATTCCGGATTACAACGACGACAGCAAAACCGAAAACACCAGAGCCGCATATCCCGTAGATTTCATCGAGAACGCGGTGATCCCCGGAGTTGGAGGCCATCCCAAAAACGTTGTGTTTCTCACGGCCGATGCCTTTGGCGTCTTGCCTCCGATTTCACGACTCTCGCCGGAACAGGCGATGTATCACTTCCTCTCCGGATACACCGCCAAAGTGGCGGGAACTGAGGCGGGGATCAAAGAACCGACCGCTACTTTTTCCACCTGCTTTGGATCTCCGTTCCTGCCGCTCCGGCCGAAAATCTATGCCGAGATGCTCGGCCGCCGTCTGCGTGAGCACAACGCGCAATGCTGGCTGGTCAATACCGGATGGCAGGGCGGGCCATATGGAGTCGGGAAGCGCATGGACATTCCATATACCCGTGCCATGGTTGATTCTGCCGTCGAAGGCGAACTGATCCACGAGGAATTCGAAATCGAGCCGGCGTTCGGCTTCGCCATCCCAAAATTCTGCCGCGGCGTTCCCGCGCAGATTCTGAATCCGCGCAATGCCTGGCGCGACAAGGCCGCCTACGACAAAGCTGCCGAAGATCTGCGGCAGCGCTTCGCGAAAAACTTCGAAAGGTTCGACGTCCCGCTCGAGGTCCGATCCGCCAGCCCGCGCGCACAGGAATAGCCGCGAAATGAAAACGGGTGCCCCACTTCTCGCCGCTTTTGCGAGAAGTGGGAATCCCGAATGGAAAGAGGCTTCTCTTAGGCTCGCTTCAATCGGTGCGACAGCCAGACCAGAATAACCGCCCCGAAAATGGCCACCACAATACTGCCAATGAGTCCACTGCTATGGATTCCGATGAGGCCCAGCAGAAATCCACCAATGACGGCCCCAACGATCCCTAAGGCGATATCCATCACGGGACCGTAGCCGCTGCCTTTCATGATCTTGCCCGCCGCCCAACCCGCAACCAAGCCGACGATAATCCACCAAACCAGACCAGCAATCATACGTCCCCCTGAATTCTCTTGTTCACGCGCACCAACCGCCACAAACTAAGCATCCCTTGAATATATGCTTGCGTGCGGGTAAATAGGCTTCTGAAGGCACTTGTGTATGGCGATGTCTTTTAAGGGCGCGGCTTCCAGCCGCGCCCTAAATCGTGCAAATCAGTTGCGCCTTTATAGCCGCTGAGGGACCTCCGCGCCCAGACAAGGTTTTTCCGCACCCTGTAAAATCGCCCTATGTTCGCTCGCAAGATTCGTGTCGAATATGAACACGACCATCAGATACTTCCCTGCCCCCTGAAGTGGCTCGACAGTTTTTCCATGCGCAACTTCACCAACGCCACCGTCTTTGACGACACTCTCCCGGTATCCGAAGGCGAGATGGAAATCGGAACCCACGTACCGCTAGAGCGCCTTCAGGAAGCAATGGCAGACTGGTTCCAGCGTAAAGGCTATCTTTCCAGGGAATCGAAGTTACTAATATCGACAAAATAATGCCGCATTCAGGCTCTAGCCAATCGTTTGCATTCTCCGACTGAACATACCCGTGAACTCGAAGTCAAGTGCTGAGACACCTCTACAGGTCAGAGTAAAAATTCTCTATCCCATTCCCAACGTTCTGGGGATTTTCACGCTCACCGCTGCGGCAATCCACCCTATCGCCAACAGCAAATTCGATTTTTCAGGGGCTTCCCTAAGAAGTGGGATGGAGGGTAAAATGCATTACACACTTTGAAGGAGCATCTTCGTGACGAACAGATCCCCCCGTCTGTTTTCTCACCTCGTCCGCAACTCGGGTTCGCGGACACTGGAAGTTTCACCCACCATAACCTCTGAAAGTCCTTCAGAACAGGTTCTCGGAGTTTGGACTGAATGTGACCCGGATTTTGACGATGACGTCCTGGCTCATCCATTCAACTGCTGGACGGTTCTGGGAATTGCGATCGTGATCACAACCAGTGGCGCCTTCTGGACTGGCGTCGGCCTGCTGATCAATCATTTCCTGAAGTAACTGGGCCCGTAGGGTCTGTATAGCACTGGTGTCGGCACCGACGGTACCCCCGAGCTCCACGCCGGGACACAGCATTTCAATCACTTGTCGTAGTGCAGTAGCGATACTACGTCGTATCGCTTCAGCTTCTCGCGGCCCTTCAGAAAATCGAGTTCCACCACAAACGCAAGCCCAGCGATGTCAGCCCCGAGCGAGGCCGCAAGTTTCGCGGTCGCCTCAGCCGTCCCTCCCGTCGCGAGCAGATCATCGACAATTAATACGCGTTGCCCCGGCCGGATGGCATCCTTGTGCATTTCCAGAGAGTTCGTGCCATATTCCAGCGCGTAGTCGAACTTGACGGTCTCCGCCGGGAGCTTCCCGACTTTGCGCACCGGAACAAATCCCGCGCCTAACCGATATGCCAACGCAGGCGCGAAGATAAAACCTCGCGCTTCCATTCCCAGTACGAGGTCGATCTTCTGATTGAGATATTGCTCCGACAGGCGGTCGATTAACGTGGCGAAACCGAGCTTATCTTTCAGCAGAGTAGTGATGTCGTAGAAAAGGATTCCCTTTTTCGGAAAGTCGGGCACCTCGCGGATCAGCTTCTTCAGTTGCTCGGCATTCATCGCTGCGGCAGTCGGCAATTACCACGCTCCTTCAATGCGAAATGAACTCATACCGTTGACCGAACTTGCGTCCGAAACCTCTACCGAATCGACACGCGCAGCTCGGGGTCCTTCGCGCAATCGGGAATGTAGACCCGAAAGCTGGTCGCGCGTTCCCTGGGCCAGAACTTCCACACTCCCGTCGTGGTTATTGCGAACCCATCCGGCAATCCCGAGCATATGCGCCTCGCGCTCGACAAACCAGCGGAACCCGACGCCCTGCACCCGTCCGCGCACGAGGAAACGCCGCGCCTGGATTGGTTTGTCAGCAGGAGTCATGGATGTCGCAGTGAATTCAGAGTATATCTCAGCAACAGTTCTAGATTTTTAAGCGCTGGCAGTCGCGCAAGATGGCCTGCATTCACATTCGCCCTGACTCGAATCTCAAAGCAAGTATATGGCACAGCTTTAGGAACCAAATTGGGGGGCTTTGCAAACGCGCTACTCCACTGGCGGGCAGTTGTCCTCGCAGGAAGACGCCAGCGTCAGGTTGAGAATCGCGTCCCATTGCAGCGGGTGACTTGCCCGGTGTAGTGCGTCAGGTCCACCTTGTGCGCGATGACCATATCGAGCTCCGGCAGCACCGCGATATATTGTCCGCCCGACCCCATCGCAAGGAATGCGCCTTGCATGGGGCCGTTCCACGCGTGATTCA
>Ga0335072_10001410_pt1 | contig 39150 bp, 54 predicted proteins | sample Lox_Sample_21_FD_206725 | JGI IMG/M metagenome (GOLD analysis project Ga0335072, IMG submission 206725) | Soil microbial communities from Loxahatchee National Wildlife Refuge, Florida, United States - Lox_Sample_2.1 | ecosystem: Environmental > Terrestrial > Soil > Wetlands | place: USA... | reverse complement strand
TTGAAATGACGCGTTTATATGCTGTGACGGGTGTAATTTTGTATGTAGAAATCAATCAACCTATCAGAGAATTTAACGACGATTTCAAAGTTGACGGAGCATCACCACCACAGCATCCCAGCCAGAAGTAACATCACAGAGATTGGGGGGGTGTAATGACATATTGTAATTTGTGTGGGGACGATTTATAAGGTGCGACACCACAATAATCACAGGTGCAATTATGAAATAATGGAGGGTGCGGTGACGCATGTATTATAGAGTAGGTTACGAACGGTGATGGCAAAAAATTGGAGTTTGTGACGCGTTAATTGTTTGTGTTTATCTTTAGAACGCGACAGTGTATGTGTCCTTAAATGTGTGGGAATATCCAGCCTATCAGAGAATTTATCTGTGATCACGAAGTTGACTGAACACCACCGAATCAGCACCACCGCTCAGAAGTAACATCACCTGTGGATCAGGGGTGCACTAACAGCTTATAATTTACGTGAGGATAAAATATAAGGTGAAGCACCACCGTTAGTGCGGGTGCAAGTATGAAAAAGTGCGGGGTGCTCTAACAGGTATAATATAGAGTAGGCCAACGCCAGGACTGACTAACAAACATAAATCTGCAGGTTCGAATAGGAAGCAATTCAACAAATTTGAGTGCAATTTCTCCTAGTTATAAGGCAATTGGAATCTCTGGTCTCCGTCCGATAACCATATGCCTAGCGTTAATAACAATCATCAAAGTAGTAATGAATGAGGAAGGAGTGAAGTAGAAGCATGGTTGTGGGGAACATACATAACACTATACATATGATAATTATGAGAATCAAAATCGACAAGGACTCGTTGTGCAAATGCATGTCGCTCGTTGTCATCTGGATACGCATCTCTAAATGATTTCATGACGACTGGTTGAATGAGTTCTCGCCAAACTACCTTTGCCGCTCTCCATGTAACTGTAGTTTCTGGATCTATGCATATGCGTCAATAACAGTTGCAGGCCAAGGGACAACAAGCATTGAAGACAAGGATGTAGAAGGAGAGGAAGGGAAAACATACTCTCGCTACCCCAATCACCAATATGTATTCTCCGTTTGTAAACCTTAATCCGCTCAAATCCAGCACTTTTGAATCGTTCCTTTAAATGTTCACCACCGACTATATTGTTTCTGCTCGCAAAATGGTTGTTGGCCAATCTGCAATACTACTCTTATCAGCGCTTAGAGAAGAGTTGCCAGAAACACGGCAAACGAAAAGAGGGTAGTTTTCGGTTCAAAAATTCTAGGTAAGAGGATTTGAGTGGGTACCTCGGCGATTGGCGCATCTGCAGGAACATCGTCGTTATCCCACATAGGAATAGTAAGTTCCGAGAATTGAGCCCAGCCGCTGCCTGGTATGAGGAGTTGGAAGACATTTCTAATGTACGGATCCCATTGATATTCTTTTATACCGTATGTAAGCATTCTACCATTATCAGCGCTACACTGCAAAAACAGACCGTTCGAAGAGCCCACAACACGGAGAAGGAGGAAGGATACCTGGAATGCACGAGATCGAAGCTACAAGGTGCAAATTCATCCAAATCAGTATGCAAATCCAGGACCATAAACTCTGCATTTGGCGGCACAAGAGTAGGCTGTATCGGACTTAAATCCACTCCCCAAACATGAGCAGTCGGATACCGATCTGCGACTTCCACAACCCATGCCCCTGTACCGGTACCAACATCCAGGATCCGAGCTGGTTTAGGAGTTATAGGAGCGAGAATATTACGACCCCAGATGTGGTGCATTACAATTTGTAGATTGTCTAGGCGATGAACTTCTTGTTCGTCGTTGGGTAGTTCGTACGAAGCTTCTACTAAGCCGTGGTAACTATACGTGGAGGGATTAGCTGAAGTAGGAAAAGTCGGAAGTACCGGCGGGTGCCATCCCAGCGGAATGCGTAGTTTTCGGAGGTGATGCTCTCCATGCCACTCGAATAATCGGATCCAAGACCAGAATCAGAATTAGCGTCGGTGTCATCCACCATCATTGCCTCCATGATTAACCAGCCAATCTTTCAGACGACTCCTATGCTCGAGCCCGATAGCTTGGGACAAGGAGGAATTGGGATGATGATCAATTAGATACCTTGCGCAGCCAAGGGCCTCAAAGTGCGGGCGTGGCGAGGAGAAGGACACGGGTTGATTTTGGCTGGTTTCATTTCAATATCAACCAAACCGCCACACGGCCCATATTATAAATTCTGGTGTGGCTTAGAAAATAAAGTTTTTGGCCATGAGACCCTATTTCCGAGGCGGTACAAAGTCCGGTTCTAATTCAAAAGCGGGCGAGTCGGCAAAATAGAGCTTTGATCAGTATTTCCATCTGGGTGCTGCCCCAAATTCTTCTTTTTCCACAGACTTGGGAGACCACCACATAGTGCAAATTATCCTTGAACACATCAAATCGATAAAATATTCGCAATATGGAGGGGCATGACGAGGAGCATGACCGGTTTTTGAGTTTGGATGACGTCTCAGCTGTACGTCGCTGCGCCAATCCCCTCCCTTCGGAAACTCGAATCTTGTGGGAAACAATTTGCGCACAGTGCGTAGTACAAACAACTTGCTCTGAACCTGCGCATGGTTAAGTTCTTTCTACTGTCCCTACAATCTCACAGCCGAGCAGTGGATTTTAGGCTGTTTGCATGAACGGTTAGTACGCCCTGAAGAATGGACCTAATAAAATGGCGTTGCGCTCGCTTTGCGCATGGTAGAATGGATGTTTGTGAATGATGTATATCGCACAAATAAAGTTGCATGCTGATGTGAAGCTGTACTGTCGACATTCTTCGAGTTCTCACCTTGGCCGGTGGTTGCGCACGTTGCGACGGTATTGCGTCTCACTTGCGCATCGTTATTCCAATGAATCCGGTATTTCTTTATCCATCAAAACCGATCTGAAGTTTGAGCAAAGCCTTTTCGGGCAGTAGCTGGCGTTGCCGCCCGAAAACTCGTTCATAACCAGACTTGCACAGGGTTTAACAGGTTTGCGAACTGCCAAACAACTCAATCGTGGAAAACTGAGTCCAGCAGAATGGATTCTGGGCAGGAGAAAGACGATCCTCTTGAGCATCGACTCGCAAGACAGGAATTTCGTTTGTGAGGTAGGAAAGGTGAAAAATCCGAACCGGAACAACTCTGATCAGGCTCCTAGGAGTCGAAAGGACTTGTCAGCAGATCCGTGAGGACCGCGCAACCGTGAGCAAGCGTTGAGCAAAGTGATTTACGAAACTTACTGCAAAACAGCTTTGCTCCTCGTAGCGGCTTTGATCATAGTAAAATCGCATTACGCTTGGGTTCCCCATAGGGTGAGTCGGTGATTTCGATGATGCACTGTTGCGCAAATCGTATTTCAGGCTTGACCACCCTGTTTCAAAGCAAAGTTTATCACGTATCCCGTTTGAAGCATCTCATCCCTTCGGGCTCTCACATACGAATGGGCTTGCTGCTAACTTGCGCACGCTATAACGGCTTTGCGTCTGTCTTGCTCACCCGATGAATCCCATAATTCTTGGTCCATCAGAAGCTATTCTAAATTGCGCAAACCAATTCCCAGCCGTTACGCCAGATTTGGGCAACGAATAGTAGTTTTTCTCAATCTCGCCGCCTGCGTACCATGCAACAACTCAATTCAGGCTCCGAATGGTTCGAAACGGTCGAACACACTTGAAAAAGATTCTTCCCAAGGCTTCGCAAAGTGGAGCAGGGCCACGACATTCGTCGTTGAGTGAATTTGCGGTTTTATCCGGGGACGGAAATTCAGGATTGCGCAGAGGAAAACGGGTTTGCTCATGTCTTGCACAGCATATACTGACTAAATTGAGGTAGCTAGTAAGCAGCAGAATGAATTTGAACCTACGCAAGGCCACTTGAATGCCGTGGAGAAGACAAATGTCTTGTTCGCAATATCGACATACTTTCGGATCAAAAACAGTAGCAGACATCTTGTAACAAGTCAAATCGAGTTTGAAAGAACTTTAAAACGACGCAACACGTTTGGACAAGGCTGAGCAAGGCTACGCAACGTTGCGCAAGCTGAGCAACAGGCTATTTTGACGCCGGGATGAAATGCGCCGGAACGTCGTGTTGCGCAAGGAATAATCAACTCGAATCAGGTTTGTATAGACTCCGCATTATGGAAAGCAGACGCAGAAACTAGAGCAACACAGCACAGAGCTACGCAACTCTGCGCAAGCCCGTTTGAAGTCTGTCGATGGCTGTTTCGCAATGCGATGTACTTTCCGATAAAAACCAGTAGCAAACGTCTTGTAACAAGTCGAAACAGGTTTGAAGGGACTTGAAATCGATGGAACGTAGTTGAACAACGCTACGCAAGGATACGCAAGGCTGCGCAAGTTGAGCAAGTTGAGCCGCAGGATGTTTTGACGCCAGGGTGAAATGTCGACGCAAATGAGATTTGCGAAGGGCATAACGAATTTGCGTATGTCATGCAGAGTCTGTGAACACTGAATTGATACTAATTGAAGGCAGCCGAAAGCATTTGACCGTGCGCAAGGCGGTTTTACCGGTGTTGGCGAGGGAAGTGGGTCCAAATGTCTTAGTCTAGAGCAATTGGAATAGAATCTCTTTGCGCAAGCCGTCGCCAAAGCTCTAGTATCAAAGAAACGTCGCTGCTCAACTTCGCGCAACGTCGCGAAGACCTGCGAACACTTGCGCAGCCTTGCTGAGCCCTAATCTGCAATGGATGTGCTCATGCATGTGGTGTACATTTTGAAGACAGAAAGGACGGAAATTCCAAGCCGCATAACCCGATTGATTATCCGCAAGGCGATATAGGCGTTGCAGGACGACAGAAATCCGGGGGTGTAAACTGATAGGAGAAAGGTCACAAAAGACGTCCTAATTCACTCCAATGAGGTTTGTAAAGACATTAAATGACGAAAGGGAGCCGTAGGAAACAGAGCAAGGTTGCGCGAGCCTGAGCAACCGGGTTTGAAGCGACCAGAAATACGATAAAAAATTTTGGGTAACCCGAAATGCGAAAGTTGGCAAAGCATGTCTTGAAACAGCTCCAATCAAGTTTGCTAGACTTGAAATGATAGAATACCGTTGTATAAAGCGGAGCAACAGCCGCGCAAGTTAGCGCAAAGCCTCGCAAGCTTGAGATTGGGAAACTGGCCGTTTTTGCTGCCATAACAGCTTTGCGGAAGGTCCAACGTGCAATGCGCAACTTCATCAGGACAAAGCACATCAAAATAAAGGCACGCAAGGCGACGCAACAGACGGAATACCCTACGCAAGACCAGTTTCGTCCCAAAACGTTTCTGCAACATCGCAGCACCGGGCGATGAGAAATTGAGTTACAACAGCTTCGTACATAATGTGCGCAACTGGAAAACGATAAAAGTGATCGAAACAGATGCATTCGAGTCTACGCAAAGTAACGCAAAAGTTGCGCAACTCCGTTTGTACTGCAAAATCGTTTTCCGCCAGTATCACATTGCTTACTGAGAAATCGGATTCGAACAGCTTCGTACATGAAGTGCGCGACGCGTCGAGGATAAAAAGGTTCGAAACAGATACACTGAAGGCGACGCAAATGTTACCCAAGTCTGGTTTTCTCCTGTGAGAGGGTCGGCCGAGAAATGGAGTTACTACGGGGCCGCCTTTCTTTAGACGTGCAATGCGCAACAAAAAACGATATAAACAGCCAAAACAAATGCAGCCGAGCCAACACAAGTTCGACACAAGTCAACGCAAGTCAACGCAGAGTCGAATTCGCGGCAGTGCGCTATTTGCGTCGCGACAACGGCGGTAAAACAGGTCTGCGCTCGCTTGGATATGATGCGCATCGGAAGAGAACTATGAGGATCGTTGAATTATATCTACGCAAAGCGACGCAAACGCTGATCCCGGCTACGCAAGTCTGTGAATCGGTTTCTGCCAAGTTGACAGCAATCGCGTTGCGGATCTGGGAGAAAAGGTTTCAAAACAAGTCCCAGTTGGCTTGGATATGGCGTGTGTCGGTAGACAAGCATTGGAATCGTCGAAATACGTCCATGCAAAGAAACGCAAAAGTTGAACTCGGCGTGCGTCCGTCCCTGCACGTTGCGTTGCTACTTTGCCGGAAACCATCTCAGAACAGGCTTGCGTTTGTTGCAATACCAAGTGCGTGACCAAATGACGTTAGAATTGGTGAAAATGCATCTGCGCAAAGGTACCGCAAAGCTGTTTTAATTGCGCGAAGCATTTGCGACACACCAAACGCACGTCGAACTTGGTGATCGAGAAGTCACAACCTTGTGTGGGGCGGAAGAGCACAAAACTCCACATAAACATGCTGCAATGGTTATTGCGGTTCCCTCTAGTAAGCGAAATGAAAGCAAGATGAAGACTATGTTCGCGGCCAAAGCTAAGTGGGGGTGACATAGCCATTGGCCCGGAGAGCAAGACAGAAAAATCGAGTCGGGAACAAAAAAACTTCAATCGCCCTTGAGGCAGTCTACATAAATAGATAAATAGGGGGCGAGGCTCCTATATGCTGATTCAACTTTTCCTGGTCTCAGACAAAAATCAAGTTTGATCATCGACATCGCTTTCGACGTTAAAATTTTCATTCAAGCTTGATTCAGATTACAGAATCTGACGTACCACTTTATTTGTCAACGTCATGAGTAGCGACTCTCGAGGTATTCCCTTTTCTGAGCGAAGTTGAAGATGATTTTCAGCTGCCTTGCAGGCTTTAGATTGGGATCCGTTGTTTCTGAAAGCGGACGCGGGGCTCGAGAGGGGCATGTGCCTCGAAGCGGTGGGTACTTCCGCTGCCTCCGTGGCCCGAGCGTATGCCTTCGAACCCCACGTTTTTCGAACCTTAGAAAATGCTGGAATCTCTGGCCGTCCTCGTCGGTTACGGGACGGCCAAAAACTCCCATCGGTACACGTAAATGCTTTGAGACGGTTCACCTTTGTCAATTTCGACGAATTGTCTGTGCAGTCAATCCGAAGCGGAGAGATGTTTTACGTCCCTGTCCAAACCAACCACATCTCCGTCGATTTTTACGTTCCGAATTTGGGCCTGCTCGTGCAAGTAACGGTTGGCCAGAAGCACGGAGTCAAGGCCAGTGGCCTTCAGGAAATACCGTCGAATGAGAAGTTGTGAATGGAGAAAGAACCACCCTGGCGAGAAACTGAGATTGGTGTTCTTATGTGATCGCTTCAATTTCGATCAATTCAAACAGCCATATCTCAGCAAGGGCGGTACCACGCTCAAGGGAAAGAAGCGACTCAACGAGCTTAACAAGTCCTTTGAGCAGTATGCCTAGGAGCTGGATGTGAACCAACAACTCGCCGCTCACCTGACTCACTCCCCGCACTCCCCGATCCCCGATGCAGCTACCACATGGGACCAACTGAAGACAGAGAAACCAAAAGAAAAGGAGAAGCGCAGAAAAAAGGAAAAAGCAAAAGATGTCTCATCACCGACTCCCACAGAGGTGATTTCAGGAAAGAAGAGAAAGAGGGACGAATGACGGCAGCCATGCAATTTGTCTCGAGCCATTTATGAAGAAAAGCAGTTCGACTTTACAACCGTTGGTAATGAGTAGTTATTAGAGTACAAGTACATACCTAAGATTCTTCACTTACACCATAAATTCATTCAATTGATTCTATTCGCTTTGTTTTTTGCCTCTAAAGCATGCTCATCGTAAAAACAAAGTGTACTTGAGGTTGAAAAATGACCGCCTGCTATGTATTACATATTAAGCTAGCACAAAGTTTGTCTGGTGGATTTAGAAGTGACGTTTAAGGTTAACCGATAGGGTCGCTTGAAATCGTTGGGAGTAGCAGGAGTTTTTGCGTTGAGTGATTGACGGAACAATATGCTTTCTTTTGAAATGCATTTTATTGATCACCATCTCACCCGATCAAAGCCCTGCATCCAATACTTACGGTACAAACCTGGCCTACGGTAGATATGTACGATCTCAAGTAGCAGAAGAAAAAACATTCTGTCATCACGAAATGATGGCTATTGGTTGTCAATAGTCACACAAACGGACTATTATGATTCAAATTTAGCATTGTTTCCAACCTCCCATGATCGGTCCATCTAGCCTTGGGAAGTGGGCACTGGTGGTCGTCCGGACACCACTGGCTACTAAAATACTTAGATTCACTAATGGTAATCATTCACCCTTGCACCACCCTACTACTTCTGTTCCATAGACCCCGTGGCAGTTTCAACAGACTACGTGCCATATATATATAAGATACACTCATTTATCCCCTTTTCTTCTAAGCTACTTCCTTGCCTTAGTTACCCACACTGCGTCCACTCAGCACTATATCCCGATACCTTGTCAGACCGATAATATGATTGGTACTTCCTTTCTCAGCAAACCCTTCCAGTTCAGCGTCGCTCCCCGTCATCTTCGCTCGTACTTAGAAAGCAACACAGTAGGATGGCCAACGGCGACTGGGAGCCAAGTTGAATAGAAATTCCGTTTCCAGCGAAGCTCCATTGACGCTCCATCTACAGCTCAGAACAGTTCAACAAGGAAATTTACATCGTAGTTTCCAAACCCGCTGCGCACGATAATTCCGCGACTTGGGATTGGAGAAAGTATCCATCTTCCCGACGCTTCCGAACTCGATTGCCAGCTCAACGACAGGAATTCTGGCTTGTTGTCTACCTCCAGATGGACAGATTTCCAGCTCCGAGTAAGAAATTCGGTGTGGCACAAACAGACTGCGCGTGACTCATTCTGTTTCGGGGTACAAAATTCCATTATTTTCCTAGCATACTTGACAATCTTCTGTCCATGACGCTTCACATAAGTCTTGAATTCGGATGCCTCGATATCAAGGTATTGTGTGGATACTTCTGGTCCGGCAATGAAGGCTGTAGTGGCCGAATTTGGGAGTGGATAAATTCGTAATTCGAGATTGTTTTGGCCGGCTGCGGGATTGATAACCTCTTGGGGAGATGTCAATGTACCATCAGGAGAAGGAGATGTGATCATGGCGGCTAAAGGTTCTCGTATGTCGCCGTCTGCGGTGTTCATTGAACCAATTATTTGATACTTTCCTGGGGGATCCAGTTCAACATATGTTTCAAATTGCGGTGGCCTTTGCCGAACATTGGAAGTTGACGGTTCTGTTACCTTTCGAAAAGGTGGGATCTTTGCTTCTCTGCAGCTCTTCTCGTCGAATATGTTGAATACCCTTTGCCAGCTCCCTTTGTTATCGATGGAACCGATGTCGCCCAGTCTTGACCGTGGTGATGGCGCGGTTGCAACCCACTGTCGAGTCGGAGACTTGGATTCATCATGAGATCCACCACTAAAAAGGTCAGCTTAGGAAGAGCAACTAGTCAAACCGCTGAGGCATCGGGGGATGGTGGTGGTTGGGTGGTTTGAGGGTCGGTTACTCTATATTGTACGCACGTCCAATTTATATGGGCTCGCACGGGGCTAAGGCAGTGAAAACTTCGCTTCCGCCTCCATGCATGCACCCTTGTGACAAATTAAGTTTCGGTATTATTAAATTGATTTAATTAATTAAACCGTGCAAAAAATCCCCCAAGTTTTGCCAACCCCACTCTTTAAGGTTTAGGTATCTTTTCTCAGCCATTTTGCGACATTGGCAATTAGGTTTGAACCTCCACTCCCCCAACATAAACCTTCGCTTAGCCCAAGTGCAGCCCCCGACTCGAGGCGGAGAGTGGGATTCTCTGACCAATCACGCATTACCTTTCTGCACGTGGGATAGTACCCCCATCTTTTCTAAGACCGTTTGCATACCGTATTGTCACGGATCATACAATGCATTGCGGCTCTGGCGACTTTTTCCCGCGAGTCTCTAACGTGGTATGTCTTTGCCAGGCATTGGGCTTTTGCGACGAACCGCTTCTCGTCCCGTGTTCAAGTACGTATTTCCGTCACAGGATTGTCTATCGCCAGCACTTACTATTTACTGTGCCGTTCATCCCTTTCGTACCCGAGCCCTTCTTCAACCAACTTCAACCATTTGATTTAGCTACAATATGACTCGTTGTGAGCAAGGCAATGAGTTCAACGACCTTCTTAAAATGTCGACTCTACGAATCCAATTCAGCTCCGCTCTAACACCGCCTCAGCCAGAGTCCCAGTTTTATCTCGGGATGTTATTTAATTACGACGCATTATCTGGGGAGATAAGAAGAATCGTATCCGATTCCGGCATACATACCTTACTAACAGGAAGGTTGATCGCCCTACATCTGTTTCGGAATTGGTCCACGACCGTGATGAATTGATGAACCTCGAACCTCTTTTTGCTAACGTTATCCAACGGTGTCCTGAAATTACTGTTTGGGGGTTCCCAGCTGGTACTGACGTGCCAGTCCCTGCACACAATACTTCCTTTCGGTTGTCATCTTATCGTATTCATACTAACATAGTCAGTGTGTCTCAAAACGACACCACTCTTCGCGTCTACGAATCACACGGAACCCCATCGGCACTTTTGATTCCTGGGTTGCCTGTTTGGAAACGCAGTATGGTAAATGCTGATCAAATATTCCCGAAGATAGCAGCTGCGCATTGGCTTGCGTCTGAAGATAGGGAAATCTGTTTGGTAACACATATCTACGTTTCACGCAAAGTGGCTGTCGACCACCGGCAAAACCGAATCCCTGCGCACTATATTGTCAACCTTCGGCAAGGACAAATCCCCACTGATTTTAATCTTCGTACCAATTCCCCTTCACTGAACGTGCTCCCAAATGATCCCCGGTTCGCTGGTGAGTGGGTGGTATTCCTTGAACGACATCTTACGCGCCACCGGTCCGGCCCTTTTACTCTCCTGAAGACATTCTGGGATAAAGTGATCAGGTATCTTCTATTCATATCTACGCTGATAAAGTAGCCATTGGGACAATTTGAACATGACGAGAAAATTTCGGGGACACCTGCGAAATCACCATGCACAGTCGTCGCAATATGGAAGTCCGTATGGGGGTTCTTACCATGGGCAGGGGCAGCATAACCAGTACGGGTCTCCGGAGTGGGATGTCACACAATTCCAGCTGCGCCCTCAATTGTGGTTGTCAAGATACCATGTTGTCCACTATGTTGCCAGCTCTGTTGAATTTTTCCTTGAATGGGAGGGAGATTTTGATATGTCTGGTTTCAAAGCGCAGGTAGAGGACCACGGTTATCATAAGGGGGTTGTTTTCGATTGTGAGTATCCGGTAAATGTTCTGAAACTAATCTGGAGTTGAAACGTCCTTAGCCCATTTCTTCGGAACCGAATATGTACCTCTGGGTTTTGTTTTTCCGGCGAGTGCCCTTTCGCCGGTTACACCTTCTGAAACCACAGGTAGATATCCGGATGTGGTTGGCTTTTACTGATTTAGTATCTTGGACAGCAGAAGCGCCCTCCTTCGGAAGTCAGTTTCCAAAAGATTCTGACTCAAGTACAAGTGGCGGGGATAGTCAGTGGTCAGGGTTTACCGGTGGCACTGCCTCTTCGAACTCCTCGTACGGCTATAATGGGTACAGCTACGGGGGACAGCCCGGTGGATAGGACGGACAAGAAAAAGGAATTGAAAGGATATATTGGGGCACATTGATATGCATTCCTCCTCAGCTTGAAAAACGAGAATATTCTCCATGTAATTCAACACTGCTCTAGCATTACGGTCTCGAGGCTATGAATATAGGTACCGCTCTGTAGCGCGGAAACAATCAGCTGAGACTTGAGTGTCCTCGTAGTTTATGTTAGACATGTCGCACTCCTGTATCTCTTAAGTATCAGCCGTAAGGCGAGCAAACTTTATTTATCTTATGTCAGCTGGAATTTCCCTTTGCCAAGCGGCAGTGCCTGCACCGCCATTTTCGCGAATCTCGCTATATTTATTGACTCACCCTTTCCTTCTGTTTAATCCTTCGCCCAGGCTAACCTCTAAAGTCCGTCAAGACAACCGTTTTTCATGGAGCTACTTGACTCGCACCATTCGCGCCCACACTTTCCGAGCTCCGTTGTTCTTCCTGTCTTAACCGCCGAACAGTTGGGATTGCATGAGCCAAAGAAGGGTATGTCAAAATGAGTATTACGCTAAATATCTGAATACTTAGTATTCACATCATTTCAAGAAAGCAAGATCATTGGAGGCGTCATTGATGCCGCTTGCCAGGAATTGAGCTGTACTAGTAGCATTGATTTCGATGCCCAACACGAGTTAAATTGGATAGCGGGCCGTTCTGGCATCATCATCGGCGACCCTGGGACTTCTCGAGCCCACTCGAAACTTCCACAGTCGGAGTCCATTAGAAACCGTCCCGCAAGTGAGGCAGGTGGCCACGGTGATACTATCGAAACGGCGGGTCTCGATACTGGCAAAGATGGAACAGCATCGATAGGGCTGGCTGCTCATGTTCCCTCCAAAGCCGAAACTCTATCAGGCGACAAGCAACAGTCTAGCCAGACCCCTGATGGCAAATCTTCGGAAAAGAAAGCCCGGCGCCAGGTTATTGTCGAAAAATCCCTTTGGGAAGATCTTGATCACGAGCTGTACAGACGCCGTTTTGATCCCAAAACACTTGGTTCCTCCCTGTATGAGGCCTTGCAAAAAGAAGCAAAACGATTCCTTATTTGCATTATCATTTCTCTGCACCAGCATGGGGATGTTTTCACCGGAAGGCCGATATCTCACGTTTTTGCCGACATGATCCGCAGTATCGTTTTCTTCCGGAGTATTCTCAAAACCCCGAAACAAATCGATGAGGAGACCGAACTTGAGATGTTTCTGAAACGACGACAAACATTTTGGAAGACTATTCTAACTTCATGTACACTGGCTTCTAATCTTTGTATTGATGAGTAGCGTCCGATAACTTTGGCCCCCTTTGGGAGGATTATTGGGGATATTTGGAGCCTCAGATTAGGCTCGTGTACCGCGAAATGCGTAATCTTTTCCGATTGGACCCGGCCAGGATTTTTGATGACCATTATTTCCGGGGTCGTCGAGCTCTGGACCCAATCCAAGCAGGTAAAAAGGCGGTCAGTAAACTGTCGGCGGACGTTGACCAAACACTGCCATTCGGTCATCCATTGATAAGACGACCCTTTCCTGACACTTTCCGTGGAGATCTATTGAGTGCTGCCGGAATTAAGCCATCTGAGCTCGATAGCCTGCAGAAATCCGACCTGTCGCGCCCTGTTTCTGACATCAATGACCGCGATTTGACTTCCGGACCGTTTTGTCTGGCGATAACAGATGACCCTCGACGTCACCTTCGATTTGACGATACAAATGTGGACCCAACGATTACAATTCTGGACACTCAAACCGTTTGTATTCTTGCACTCCTAGATCTCACAGGAATGATGGAGTAAGCACGCCACTGTAACTAGACTGATTGCCGCAGCGCTATGGGTGTCTCGACATACCTGATGGAACTACTATCAACGTACAGCTTGATCTTCAGCACATCAAAATCCGACTGGATGGTGAAAACACTTTCCCACGACCATCCGCAAGGCAAAGAGATTCAACTGAAAATCATTAGAAATTTCACTGAAAGTTTTGTGGATGCGCCTTTCCAACTCGGCGACTTCCCAAACTACGGATCCCGTTTAAAATACATTCATGAGCGGATGACAGGGTGGAGGCCCCTTCACTTCTCTCAGTTATTTAAGCGTCCTTACCGTGAGTCTATTGCTTTCTTTGCCTTTTGGTTTGGAGCTTTCATCGGAGTTGTTACATTCTTAAGTTTGGTTGCGGGTGTGGTTCAAACTGTTTTTGCGGTTCTTGCTTGGAGTAAGAGTTAGACTGTTTTTAGTAGGGAAATCCTCGCCATGAGTGTTTTACGTTTGGGTCAATGGTATACAATTTCTTAGTTATCTTGATGTGACGCTACACTACAGCTGTCCTGGATCTAAACATGAACCAGTCTTGCAGGCAGTTCATCTGGGCTCTCTTCTCTTCTTATAGCTTTCGAAGTCCTCGTCTGCGCATCTTCATATACTAAAAAGAAGATACGATTACCATGATAATGATTTCGGCCAAGGAACTTGGATGTTTCCCACACAATCGAACACATTCGAAGAACAATAATTGTAGTTATGATTCCAGACCAGGTAACAGAAAATGCATCCTCTTATGGAAGTTGTGAGAATTTGGAAATAAACGAAGAAGCGATTCAAGAAGTGGAGAGATGAAGTTTTCGAATCCGATAGAACAGCAAGATCGAGTAGGCAAGGCTAATGAGCGTAAGAAGATTGTCGAACAATCTGTTGATGCCTTCTGACTGGGCACAGCCACAAAAGAAATTGTCCAATATGCGGAACATAGCATATAGGCTCTGGAGACTGATGAGGTATTGGATGGTTATATTGTCCGCCTTGCTCGGCATGTTGCATCCAAGTTGTATGAATCTAGCTGTCCAACTGTGTTGCAACCATTCGTTTGCAGCTGTGGGAGTGAGAAAAGTCTATTTGGAATGATAATTACATACTATTACTAACGTCACGCATCCAAATAATGCCTCAAAAAATACGGTCCCATGACCAGTACACCTTTGCGTCCTTATTTGACACATCAAAGACTATAAATGGTGGACAAGGAAGTAGTGCGTCAATTTCTCTTGTATGTGCCTCTCTGTATCGGAGGCTGGATCAAATCGTTCCCTCTCGCGGTAATGCTTTGTTTGGGTGGTGCAGAAGACATTAAATGCGCGTTGCGAAAAGTAAACATTTGATGCGAAAAGCAAATATGTAATGCAAAAAGTAAAGTGCATAGCCAAAGTCAGTCGTGGGAGTGTATGGTTATAATAAGGCTTGACCCGCCTTTGTTTAAGGGACAAAGGAACAATAATATGCCGAGCCCCGAAAAGGCGGGACCCGGAGGGTGTTGGTAACTTGCTATTGGGTGCGGCATGGAATTTCGGTAAACGTCGAAGGGGCGAGGCACAAAAGAAGATACAACATATTTAAATATTTATGCAAGGATAAACCTTATTTCCATGGCGGCGTAGAAAGGCGAATTTACGAGACTTACAGTAAAACCAAGCCACGTCAACGAAAAACATTTTCACACCCACACAACGTCACAAGTTAGTTCGTCATGGCATCGTTATGTTACTTGGCACTACTATTCTTTGCCCTCTTCCTCCCGATTTACGCGGAATTCGAAGATTGCGACGTATCCTTAACAATGGTATCGAGGTATTTGAGAACGCTGGCTAACGCGCGCAAAGATCAACCCAACTTTTGGCCAGACAATCACCATCAATACGGAAACCACCGCATACGTTGCGACTTGGGGTATAAGCGTCGTTGAACCGTTTTCATGCCCTGGAATATTTACAGCGCTTGCGACTATAACAGTGGGCTCTGTAACTTATACTGGGACTCCAGATATTTTCGCAGACGTCACTGGCGCGTTAACTCAAGTGGGAACTTGGACTCAAATTACATTGGCTACCGCCGCCCCACAAATTGTCTACATGGTCAGTAACTGGTTTCAGGTGCGGAAATTTACTCTCTAGGTAGCAGATGTCGAGCTCAACAATGGTCCTTCGCTTATCCTTTCAGGGACTTTGACTGGCTTGTATTTCCTTCGACTTTAAAGTCTAGAAAGACATGTTTGATATGTTTAGCATTTCCCTCACCACCGCCACAGAGGGTTCAACTCAACAGCTTGAAACAGCTACTAATACCGCGGAGAATTCGGGTACTTTGCCGTAATTTTATTAGACCGCAGTGCTAACCTGCTAAGGTCCCAACGCTATCCCATCCGAAACAGGGACCACAAGTAACACGACTCCAGCATCAAGTGGGTTAGACGAGGATGATAACATCGAGCTCGGAGTCGGAATAGGAATAGGAATACCCGCATTGATAGCGGCAGTCGCAGGATCATACTTTGCTTGGAGAATGTTGAAGAGCCCATCTCCGAAAGATTGATCCGCGATTCCAGTGGATTTCAAACCATGTGAAGCAGTACATAATAGAAGAAGAATTCTCAAACGAATGTAATTCATTTAATGTCCATTCCCCTTCAGGCGACGAATTCGTCCTTATGACAATCCAGCAGTTTGAACGACAAGAGGTTGAATCCCCTAGGCGATTCAACATTACCGGACCACTGATTGGCAGATCCAAGTTTACCAGAACTAATGTACAGATCCAAAATTATATCAAATGGCAACGTACTACGTGTTTCACATTGGACCACAGACAGCAATGGAAACCGTTCATATCACGGTTCGTGGATTTAGCTGCTTATACGTTATAGCGATGTATTTCCGGTACAGCCCCTTGATTTCTGGACAAAGGGATAGGGCGCTGGAGATGCAGGAGGATATTCTCAAGATACGCATAAGACTGTTGGGCCGAGACCATCCTGAGACCCTGCAAACAATGAACAATCTGGCCATAACATATAATGATGATAATCAATGGGATAAGGCAGTGAAACTACAGAAGGAAGTGTTGGAAGCACGCATAAAATCCCGTGGCGAAGGTCACCCTGACACCTTGCTAGCAATGAACAATTTAGCGATGTCATATAAAAATCAAGGTCAATTGGAGAAGGCTGTGGAGTTACAAGTGAGGGCATTGGACGTGATGGCACGTTTGCTTGGCAAAGAACATCCCAACAATGAACAACCTCGCAATGGCATATCGAGATCAAGAACAATGGCAGAAGGCAGCGGAATTGGAAGAGAAAGTGTTGGAGAGAAGGAAAAAAGTGCTCGGGGAATACCATCCAGACACATTGATTGCGACAGCGAACCTAGCAAACGTTTATCAAGCCTCAGGCAGAATTGGCGATTCGGTGGATCTGCTTGAAGGAGCTCAAAACACCATGATACCAAAAGTAGGCCTTGAACACCCTGCTACGGCACGGACCTTGCACTGGTTGGCTTGTGGGTACGAAAAGCAAGGGAAGCTTCCTGAATCTGTTGAGCTGCGGCAAAAGGTTGTTGAATTGAGCCGAAAGGTTTTTGGAGAAGACCATCGCTTTACGATGACTGATGTCATCGAACTTCAATCATTACAGAAACGATTACAAACAGGTATCCTTGGTAATGAATTCTTCCGCTGACCTTAAGCCGGAGAGACTGTGGATTTAAGTGAAGGATCGGCTGACGGACTATTAAGTTGATAATTACTGTATTTATTTTCATGTTCAGGAGGTTAGTACTATTGCGAGAGACGTGAATTAATCAGTTCATTTCAACATTGTGGTGAAGCAAATGGGTTCAGAGAGAAATATTTCATTAATTATGTTTAGGTAGTCTAGTCAATTGTGCATCTCCATATTGGGTCCGACAGGGATCCACCCCTTTAAGAAGCCTTCCGTTTGCTTGTTTCTTAATCCGACCTCCCTCTCGTTTCTGGCCATCCGAAAAGTTCAAGTTCCTGTCGACATTATTTTGTGTGGGAATACAGTTTCCGTCGTGCGGCCGTATTTCTGTGAGGGCGCCAACTCCCATTCCGTGTGACGGAATAGCGGCATAGCGTTCACCAATCGCTTAATAACTTATTTTAAATCGCTTAATCGTCGAATCACGTAATGTAAGCTTTCAATTTTCGCTATGAATCGCCGGCTCAGCCACCTACTTCCCCCGCGATATTTGAATACCACAACGTAGCCGCCCCAGTTACATGAAAGTACAGACGACATAAAAGCGTCCACTGGTTTCAATCTTTCTTAAGCGTCTAGTTTCAACGAAGCTTAGCGCTCATTGAAAATCGAAATCACCCTTTCAATCGACGTAATATCAGCCTCAGTGATATCAAGCCGGTAAGAAGTGGAAGAGCATGCAAGAAGAATCATCCCCAGGAAACTCCTCGGCGGGGAGGCGATCAGAGACAGGACTAATATCCTCGGATGGAGGCGTGGGGAGATTGTCTTCGCTTTTGATTTTGAGGGAAATCATACAAGAAATTCAGCGCCGAAGCGGTACTCGGCATGCAGCTCTCCCATCCCTATATTTCGACTTCATTAGGCGTACAAGTACTGGAGGATTGATCGCTATGATGCTGGGCCGGTTGAGACAGGTCTCTCTTATTTCCTCTTCTACTGACGCTGTAGTCGGTCGAAGAGTGTGTTTCGAATATTGACTCGAGCGAGAAAGTCTTCAATATAGACCAAGTCATAACGGGGAATGATCGAGCCCCTTTCGACGCAACAGTCCTTGAAAATGTTATCAAAAGCCTTGATGAAGGAAAACTTGGCGATGCGAATACTAGCCTATCGGACATCGCTTCTCCCCGAGGCAGGACACAATCTGTGAGTGACCAAGAGCAACCCCTCCACGTACCCAACATGACATCTTCTACTGTGATCATGAATAAGTCCTTTCAACCACTCGGCAAGCCGACTGTGAAGAAAAGTATCCACATCGTCGACCTACTAGCAGCCGGTGTGTCGCTCATATGCCTCGCGCTTGCAGTCATCGCGGTGGCTAGCGAAAGCGTCTCATGGCGTCTGGGTGAGGGAACGAACCAACTAATCGTGGTGGGCTTCTTACTTAGTGTCATGAACCTGTGCCTCAGCAGTGTTGCACCACGCCTATTCCTGCTCATCGAGGCGCGCTTCGGCCGGTCCACCATCCAAAACTACGACGGCATTGTTCGCAATCAGCTTTTTGCTTCGCGGCTCAGTGTTATTTGGCGCTTGGTTCTGGGTCTCATGCTGGGCCTTCCCATGGGGCTGAGCGTTGCATACAAGAGCTTCTCGGGCGGCGAGAGCGTGATGTATGTCAACGTTACGACGTATACAGGCAACTCCTCGTACTACGGTATGTTCGCTCCTCCGGGTGTTCAGTCACTCGGCGAAACAAGAGGCATCACATTGTTCTTCAACGCCACGTTGGCTTTTGCCGTGGCCTCGACTCCATCGTCGTCAGCCAACCAGTCCACCATCGAGCCAGCCTTGCCGGCTGATGTGCAGCCTTACGGCTACAATGTGCTCCTGCTGAACAATGAGAGTACCGCTGTCCTGGACATGCCGCAACCAAGCTACGTCTCGGCCATCCAATCACTGCTTGCGGACGGAGAGTCATGGAATCTGACAGCCCCTGTCCTCGCCACCGTCGCTAGATTCAACCGTTCGAAGGAGGAAGACGCAGACGGGTGGAACGCAACTTTTATGTCTACTTGCTTAGCCGCTGAGGAAAGCTCAGGAGCATATTCTCATCAATCCATGATGAATGGCTGGGCAGTGCAGCTTGTGGATAACCCTTCGCCTGGAAACCAGAGCCCGCAATACATCGGCCTCTGCCCCGACTTGGGCATCGACTATCTATCCTCGTGCTCCAACTTCTCTTACTATGCCCAACTCTACGACGTGACGCGACAGCAGTGCCAAGGCACCTGGTCCATCACCCGTGGCGGCATTCAGCTCGTGGAAGGCTCCTGCAACGGAACCATGCTGCCGCAGTACCAGATCCCCATCATCGACAACGCCTTATTTCTCGGCGTCTGGTACATGTCATCTCTCATGGAGTTCCTTGGCCCGTTCGCTACGACCAGGAACCAATCATCCTGGGCTGGCCCGTACTTCGCAACCGCCGCTGCGGCTATGTTGTGGTCGAGAATCGCAGCTTTCGATACCGCTCCCTTGGCGATAGATCAGCCACTTGTTAACCCACAATGGCACCATTTTTCGGGGAATTATGGCTACAATTTCACAAACGAGGAGGTCGGGCTCATTTACCAAGTCAATGACAGCGTTATTTACATCCGACCGACGTTGCAGAAGTCAGCCCTACTCTATACTGTCCTCGCTATACAACCGTTGTTATTGTTAATCATGCTTGGGTTAACGACTTTGTTCCACTCTACACCAATAGACAAAGGCTTCGGCTTGATATCGATTCTATCGGGTATTGACCGCGAAAGTCTTGATATCTTGGCCGGAGCAGCGCTCTCGGGAGAGCTTATAAAGGATGTCAAGCTCGTTATTCATCCTGTGCAGGGCAATCAAGAAGGTTCGATCGAGTACTACGTCACGGCATCATCAACGCCGACTCGCAATGGGAGAATGGTTGGAAATATCATATATCACTAACTGTGCGCTAGTCTTGTAACAGAATATCATGGTCCCGTTTTGTATCTCAGCAACGTGTTTTGGGGCTTGTTGATAAGGTAGGGTGAGGGATTAAGCCTATACATATACCCTTTTGTTTTTCAATCACCTTTCTATTCTTCATGTACTCGTCTGTATACATACATACACCCCTGTGTACACATCCATATGCGGACGTACAGTAATAATATGTGCTGTCGTTCTATTTCTATTTATAATTTAGACTTTTCGAATGAGATTAATCCTCCGAGAGGTTGACCCTCGCTTAAGGTCACAGCCTCAGTAGCCGTCGCTTATTTTCACCAGAAGGAAAAATAGTCCGATGACTATTTCCTGGACAGTGGCCGACCGCTGATAGCCAACTTGTCCATATTAGCCGACCGTGCAGGGTCTTTGCGCACATGACAAAGCAGTGCTAAATTTACTAATTTCCCTGTGATGATTCGCCTGCATCTGCTCAACCTTATAAAAAGCCTCCTTCGCACCTCCTTGCCAACACATTCCCGTTCCTTCCACGCATTCAAAATGCAGTACGCGTTTGGAACGTTGTTGACTTTCAACAGCTTAATTGCCCTTGCCTTAGCAAGTTGCGACGTCTCTTTCTGTGTCAGTCAATTCTGTCCACCCAGTGTTGGTGATGTCGGTTGGTGTCTCTGCAAATACGATACTGGAAACACCCTTTATGAAGTGCTTCTTTGCTTTGAACAGGAATGCGGCCAAGCGGCAGATTTTTATCCTAATTCCAACGTTACTAGTTGCTGCGGTACCCTTTGTTAATTGGAAAAAGTTGACATTGTATTAGAAGCTTATGCTGTTGAGTATCCACAGGTTGCTCCGGTGTCAGGTGTCGCATATCTCCCCCTAACTCAATTTGCTGCCTGTGCTACCGTTGGTATCCAAGAAAATCCAGGACAGAGTGGCTGTACTCCTTACAGTCCCACATATACCTTTCAAGCCTCCATTAACCAGCAAAACATTACCGATGTTCCTTATGTCTGCACTGATTTCCTACAAACTGGATCCCCTACCGCACCGACTACGACATCTGCTGGTGCACCACAAACTACCACAATTGGTGCTAGTACAAGTCCTGCGACAGCTCCAAAGGCTACTACGGGTGCTGCTACCAATATGACTTCCTCTGCTACAGCTGCCGCAACAAGTTCAAGCACAACCCAGAAAAGTGCAGGTTCTCACAATCAGTCTTCCCGTAAGAATTCAATGAGACAATTTCTAATTGATAGGTCGATTCTATCTTTTCTCAGGTATCGGTGGGTGGTTGGGGATTTGGATTCTTTCGATACTTGTTTGATTTGAGATCAATGAATCATCGAAATAGGAAAATGTCAACGAAAAGATTAAGCAATCAAAAGGAAATGTATATATTTTATTCATGAATTGAGTCATGGTGTTCCAAGGATGTTGAGAATCTTTCGCAGTCCCCGTAGTAGACCAGTGGACAGATATCGAAATCCGAGAAGTATCAAATGTTGTCCCACGATATGACGTCGAATCAGACCACGAGCGGCCCGATCTGGAAACGAGATCTACACCAGTATGTCTAGCCAAGACCTGCGACGACCTTGCAGTTGACAACGGCATGGCAGCTCAGGAATAAAGCCAAAGTTAAACCAGATCTTGAGCTTTGCCCAGCCACTGCCTTCCTCACTGGGGAATGTCAGGTTACATTTAACGGCGACGAAAACTCGACTACCGGTATTACACAGGGAAAGCACTGGCAATGGGAAGTATTGAAGGTTTGTGTAAATAATAGCTGTGTCATAGTGATCACTTCAACGTCGAAGTATATCTCCAGCACCTACTGTACATTATGCCCGTCATTAGACTCTTTATTATTTCGTCATTGCCGATGCCGTCACGGTCGTGCTCCGCCTGTATGCATTATTGCGGGTAGAAAGAATAGCGGGTAGGTTAGCTACCCCTCAAACCAAACTTTTAAGGCAGATTTTAAATAATCGAGTTTTATTTCAATAGCGTGGATATTCGTGGAGAGATCAGATAATTTCGAGTATTAATTATACACTTGTTTTAGCCGACGATCAATCTACGAATCGACGGCTGAAAAGCGATGTGGTTACACAATGTATAGCTGCAATACCGCGGCTCTGAACATAACACGCAAAAGCAGCACAAATTATTGGCACCCCACCGATCAGTGCATCGAATAACATGGCTAATTCCACTGTAGACGCAGACTGTCGAGTTTTCTTTGTGTGGACCTACATAATCCATTCTTTTGCGTGGGAGTACAGTTTTGGTCGTGGGGCCGTATTTCTGTGGCGGTGCAAACCCAATTCTCCACTAAGCCGCTCGAAATCGCTACACAGTTTTGAAGTTCACCAATCCTGGAACCAGGATAACCATGTGCAGCAAGGTGTTGCGTAAATGGCTGTCCGCAAATAATACGTCTAACCTGGCTGCGATCTGGATCCAGTCGCTCGCGAGAACCCCACCGAAATTCAGTCTCATCCGAAACTCTATTTTGTCACAGAGGATTGGCTTCGCGACGCTGAGTAGGCGGAGGCTAACGACTTAAGCGACAGCCGCGGGCCGCGGGATCTCCCGGTGAGCTATGCGGCCTTTCCACGTCCAATTCTGTCAGTAGGCCTACGGCAATGGGCTTAAGCTGAGATATTCACGTGCATCCGAGCGGGAACTGCGCTGGTGACTGCGTGAGAATTGATTGGGACAATGTAAACCTTGCCAAATGGTCGATTGTCCGGCTAGAGTGCAAATAAGGTTGGAAGCACACTGCATAAATGCGTCAGTGATGGACATATTCCGGGGTGAATTTAAGCGCACACTCCGAGCGAACATGGTCTCATGACCCAAATTTGTAATACCCTGCAGCAGCTGAACTTTGAGTACACAGCCTCGAGATAAGGCCGGCCAATCGGAGACCTCTATCTCTCCCCATTCAAAGCGGAATTATTTTTAGACGTCCTCTGAAATTCGCGAGAGTACGATTCTCCACAAACCTTACCCCCGTAAACCTTTTAAGAATAGATCGTCGGCCTACTGTACTTCTCTTATTGCGCGCGGAATTGCGCTTATCTAAAGAAAACTTGAGCAAAGCATTTTTCAATTATTTAAGGTGTGCCCACTTTTTCATTCTCCACCCACACACGATGGTTTGCGGTGATTTGAAGATCCACGGAAATGGCTACAAAGGAGACGATGGAAGCAATGGATATGGCTACAATAGTCATGCAAAACAATTTGCTGTGAATGGTAACTATGCTGTCTTCTTCTTTTGATCTTAGGCATGAACGGGGAACCGGCCACAGCACCGAGTCCGGGGGAAGCGGCGGATACGGTGCATGTCATGTTGAACCGAGCGGCAAAAGATGGCGCTCGACATCCTCCAGGTTACATCATGGTGACTGTGGATAAACATCCCCACCAATGCGTCATTCCCCATGCACATTCGAAGCGGAATGAGGAATTTGTTCACGATCTTGGGAATGATGGGAACATAATCATATCAGCTTGCGGTGGTGATGGAGGCCGAGGCGCCAAAGGTGGTAATGGCCAAGGCGGTGGACATGGACGTTCTGGAACGATGGCAAATAGGCAGATGGGAGGGACTAATGGGGAACATGGCGGGAATGGTTCGACCTTCCAATTGATTTTGCTGAATGAATTTAGGAGGCAATGCGGGAGATGGAAGCTCCGGAGCTCACGGAGGACGGGGAGGCGAAGTCAAGTTGTACATCAAAGAGGACGACATGGACCTTCTTTTGGCATTGAAACAACCAATCGTCCAAGGCGGTAAAGGGGGCCAAGCTGGAACTCACGGAACTCCTGGCCTCGGTGGGCAAGGCGGCATCGGTGGGGGAGCCTTTTCATGGTATCACAAATTCTGTCGTAGCTTACATCAATAGGACTGAGACAGTCCGCATGCAAAACAATGAGCAAACGCTCTCACATACACTCACGCGGACCAATACTGCCGGTCTCGATGGCGCAAGCGGTCAACCTGGAATACATGGGCGGTCAATACTCGAGAACGGAAAGAATGGTCCAAATGGCTCTGTCCAAATTTTCATAGACCAAAACGGAAATATTACTGGACCGTTCGCATCTCCTTTTCAACTCGAACTCGTCGATTTTGATGTCACTGATGGCAATGACGATGGGATATTCGAGTTTGGAGAGGACATTATATTGCACAATATTCGCGTACGAAACTCAGGTCAACTATATCTCTTTTGCATGTAATTAATTGTAGGCGGGACTCCATCTCCAAAACATGCTGAAGTTACGATGCAGGGAATTCGTTCGAGTTGGATTTCTCCCGTAACAACGCTGAAATTGCCCAAATATATCTTGAACAATTCGACAACAACCTGTCCTGGGACCATCACTCTCAGAGCACAGAGGAAAAACACCGTTCCCGCGGACCAGCCCTTGATTGTGAGCGATACGTTCTCTGTTACAGCAAGAATGTCCAAGATTGATAGGGAACTGCGCCAATTTCGCCTATCAAAGAGTATTACTCTGCAACATCCGATTCAAATATCGAAACCCAGATACTTGAGATGCTTGACCGTGAACCAAGAAGCTGCATTCTCATGGACGGTTAACTATATGCCACAGCTTGGACTAATTGTAGGTGACCAATGATAGCCGCAAGGACCTCGGAATCGAAAGCAAGTCCGGGAGAGAAATAAGGTTGATGGTCAACGATGAAGGCAATCTCCTCAACTTCTCAGCGGCGGATTCGCGCCTCCTAGACCAGAGCCTCGTGGTTCCGGTAAACTTCATGGCAGCCGGTCAAAGCAATCATATCGAACTGATTGTCAAAGTTCCGAATACTGCTTCCGCCTACCAGAAAACACGCGTAAGGGTTTCCCTTCAACTTACTCCACCCGATGGCTCTGCTGTCGGTGCTATTCAAACTTTCGACCTTCCAGTTCAAGTCTCCAATCAATTCCATCACAATCCCGAAGCAAAAGTGCTGCTCGTCACGAATTCTGAGACATCGAGTGGAGAGGTTGAGTCTTGGTGCTCGCTTATTTGTGACCGTCTTGGAATGGAAATGGACATTTGGAATGTCAGCTTGAATGGCCATCTTGAGTTGATCTCTGGGCCAAACATTGCTACACGCAGAAGCTTATTCGACTTGTACAAAGGCAAAACTATCATCATGCTCGGAAATTCATTCGAATATTTCAGTCGAGGACAACGTAAAGCAATGGATTTGATCGACCAAAAAGACCTCGCTCCAGCCGCTCTTGTGGGGACCAGTCTCTTCTGGGCAGGTCTGGATGTCGACGATCTCCAGCTTAGGCAACTCCCTCATCAACTACTTGCCAACTCCTCTCCTCTCACTCGTAAATTCACAACCATCAAAAAACTTGTTCAAGCCATTGTCGGTTCCAGGGATCAGTCTGGGTTTTACAGCACGAAGTTCGTTTGTTTCCCAGCCAGAAAAGGAAATGACAAGAGCCGCTGTGCCGCCAAAGCTGAGCGCGCCAGGAAATTATTAAAACAACAAGTCCCCAATCTCCGTTTCATCATCACTTGGACGTCCATAGCCGAGTCGGCGGCCGGGGAGATCGAGGTTATGCCTTGCACCCCTTATGACCTTGGAAGGTTCGTTATTACGCGTCCGGCGGTTCGTCGTTTCGAGGAGATCAATGGGTTTTGCGCCCTGCTCTCTCTTCCGTTTGCCACCCGACTTCAAATTTTATGGGAAGAGTGGGAACAAAGGAATCCAACGGAGAAAGCCACCACTCCAGAGAGGCGCGCTCCTGCACCGAAAGGTCTCTCCAACATCGTCGAATACGACATTATAATCGAACTCACAAGATTCACGACAAACCCGCCTTGGCCTGACTGCATTCGTAAAGAAGACCTCATCTCTCATATGGGACGTTTGGAAAAGTTCTTCACTTACGAACGAGACTGCCTCTTCTCGAGGGATTCTATCGGTCCAGTCACAGCCATTCTCGGCAACATCAAGTTGTTGGCCGATTTCTGTTCCGGATCATGCCCTCTTCGTCTAACCTTTGCAACACGACGAAAGAATCTCTTGTTCGCACTGACCGCACACATCGACGCATTCCTTGCGAGTCATTACAGGCACCTGGAGGGTCGTCTTGCCGAAATTCAATTGGACCAATACGTCGCACAACGGACCACTAAAATGAGATCCGAAACTCTCGCAAACAGGAAACATCTCGTTGTACAGGGAACATTGGCAAAGGTTGCCGTCGGATTGGACATTAATATTAGCGATGCAACGGAGGCTGTTGATGTGGAAATGTTGGATACAATCGTTTACAACGAACAGGAAACGTTGAAATGGAGGGCTATGAATACATCACACGAATTGCAATTGGGGCAAGACCTAGCACATGCTAAAAAGGAGGTGAACGACATGTTCCGGCTTCATTCATTTGAGGAACAGGAAGTTAAGGGAGAAAACGCGGACGCGGAGCAAAACTCTTCATTGCCCGAATATAGTCCAATGAAGTAGTGGTTTTTGAAGATAAATCTCCTTAAAGTGCGTATCAAAATTAAGTGTTGGGGAAGTTAAGTATGTTGAAAGGAGCGAGGTCATATAAACTATTACCGTTATTTCTTATTTGTATTATTGCGGTTAGTACATAACAATCGGGGCAAGCAGACCGCCAGATCACCGTTTTAGTTCTGATTCGAAAACCTTAAATTTTGTGCTGATAGCGTTGATATCCATGGAGCTACTGGGCAAAGGTTTGGCCGCAGGTCATCATCGAACGATTGACCCAGATTGGTGTGACGGATCCGCGCTTATTTGAGTATGTCACATCTACATAAATAATACGCCTCGCACATCAGATGCAACTATGGTTGTTTGTACACGATTCTATCTCGGAACATCTGATCCAGACTATTTATACATATTTCAGCTAGAGTAGATCGTCGATCTACTCTATATTATAGCCCTGAATGCACCCTGCATAAAATCCTTGATGCATCTGTTGTGCTCCGCCTACTCTATATTGATACCTGTAATCGCACCCTGCCATTATTCATACTTGCACTTTTAGTTACCGTGCTGTCGCACCTTAATATAACTCCTCACCACACAAAATGTAAGCGGTTAATGCACCCATGCATCACAGGTTCTGCTTATTATAATCGTTCTGTACCTCTGTACTACAGTACTGTTCGATCAATTGTTAGGGAATATGCCGGTGACTCTGTGAACTTCCCACATAAATGACACCACTGGCACCACTGAAATCACTAGTAAAATTTATCCAGGACGTGATTATATAAATAGGATAGGAATTCATTGCGTACATGAGATAGGGGTATAGATGTAGCTTTAAGTACAGAAGGAAATACTGGGAGAGTAACTCTTAAACACGGAATGATCACGGCTCTTTTTCAACCGGCTCCGGAACCTCAAGGTCTGCATTTGGGACATATCTGCGAAGAGACTCATCACCAAACTTGACCACTAAGTCTGATTGTGACGAGGCGAAATATTTGCCATTCTCAGGCCCTAGAGCAAACTGTATCAACGATTGAAGATCCTCCTCTTTCTCCATTCCAGGACAGAAATGGTATGCCCACTCGGACGCGGCGCACGAAAAAAAGGGGTCGTCAGATGTTCTTTGTTCCATGTCATCAGGAGATTCGATGGGTCCGTGAGCCAACAAACGGGACTTAAGGTAAATCAAACATGCTTTTATGATGCCTTTATCACGTTCTTGTGCTTCGACAAAGTAGGGATTGGTTGAACCATTCGGGAGGAACTGACAATTGAGGAAGTCGGCAACCGAGGGGTGACAAAACAGCACTGGACAGACATCCATCTCTTCGGCTTCCCTGATAGTAATCAAACCACCGCAGATGTCCACAACCGATTCCGGATCATCGAACAGTTGATCTTCACTCCACATCTCCTCCTCCGTGTCGATAGAGGTGGCAAAGAAGAGCTCGACAAGTTTCAGAGGTCGAGTACATGACAGGACCCAAGAAAGAGCCGTAGTTGCAATTTTTAAATCGGTGGATTGTTTAACACGGCGACTGATTCTTTCTAGATAGAATTCAGCGAGGCTCGGAGGGAAATCCGACAAAGCTTTGCGCCGAGCAGAATTTTGATGAAAACTCATGACATACTCTAATTGGAAATCAACCCAGCGAAAACTAGGGACTGTTAGTCGAGTGTCGATAAAAGTGGTACTTACCTGCCGTGGCTCTTTTCCACAAGGGTTTCGATTATCTGCTTTCTCATATCTGGGCGGATTCGGCGAAATCTATCCTCCTTGCTCATCTTCCAATCGAGATATCTTCCAATCGCACCAGTAACATCCATAAGTGGCACTTCGATAATCGATGCGTCCCTTGAAAGAACCCACAGCATACGCTGCGAATAGGCGCTAGTCACCAAAACGTGACAACGTCTTAGACAAGGACGCAGAACCTCTAGAAGGTGCTCAATGTATTCAAATTCATCAAGGGCGTCAAGAATGATATAAACATCCTTAAATGAACGACATATCCTTTCCAAGGCTGTCACAAAGAATTCAAGGGTTGGTTTCGGTTCCATCGCATCGCGGCAAAACCTCATCTCTTCTTCGGCGCGATCGAATCCTAGTTGGCGACAGAATTGTTGTAACAGGCTGCCTAACATGACTTCGACTTTCCTTTTTTCTGGATTTGTGCCATCGCAGTAGAAAAAGGCAACGCCCACAGAGTCCGAGGCTCCTCGCCGAGTCCCGCTTAAGAGGCCATCAACGATAAATGAGCTGGTATCATTAGTTGCTATTTTGGACAAGAGTTGAATATTACCAGAGGATTGATTTGCCACATCCCACTAAATCAATTGTTAGCACCATTACGATAAGTAATTGATCACTTACATGGCCCGTATAGCCACAAAATCGAACCCGTCTTTGCGACCCATTCCTCAAACCGCCGTTCAATGTGAATCCAGTTCCCACTGCCCTCTATCCTGGTATTTCTTCTCAAATTTTGATCGTTTTCGGGATTGATTGTGGATGGACACAACCAATTCAAAAGGTCTTCCCATTCTCGCGAGTCCCGCGGGCCTTCGAATAATGAGTCACTGTTAAAACTATTCAAGGAAGGTTACCTAATGTCTTAAACGCATCATCCAATCGATCAAAAGCCTTTTTCAATTCTTGTCTAGATAGTTAGAATGGTTCCTTCTAATTGTGGCAGGTGATACGTTTGCAAAAGATTCAAATCCAGAATCATACGGGTTTTCGTCCTTTCAATTTTCGTGAGGGTATTTGCTTTCTCTTTCTCATCAAATGGCGACACTACTCCCTGAACCGCAGTTTTTCTCGCGTGGTGATGCACTTTTTCCTCTGTCTCCTTAAGGAATTTATAGGTTAGATCGAGGTTTCTATTGAAGTCGCCGTCACGCAGATAGTCCAAGTCCTCGCTAAGACTCCTGGCAATTTTCTGGAAATAAACGCGAAGGAATTCGATCTCGGCCATCAGGTCTCCCCAAGCTTCCCGTGCCTCGTTCGGCATTTTCCCTCAACTACTAGGGAAGCGACGTTTAATGGGTGGTTGTCAATCAGAGAGCTGGATGATAATCCCACTCCCACACGTTATTTATGACGAGGAAGGGCGCGCAGGACAGATCGACAAGCGATATCGGCTTAGACAATATTCCTCTTAAATAAGGTTCGAATCTTCCGAATGCAGTTTAGTAGTGATCTTCGGGGAAATTTGGGGAGGAGAAATAGACTTCTGCGGCAGCGGCTTGCTTCTTGAATTCCGCTACATCGCCTATGCAATTAACAAGCGGGGGGCGAACCTTACAGCGCAACAGGACGCAAAAGCCATGCATGCGGCCGACTTTCTTGCAAGGTATGAACCCTCAGCCAATAAGAATGGGGCTGGCATGCTCGTGCTACCTGAACTGCATGCATTCCCACCGTCTTAACCTTTCTTGTTCTGGCCAATAAGAATGTCACTTGCACGCACATGCACGGGTGGATAAATTGCATTCACACTCTCAGGCTCTTAACCTTATTTTATTGTCCCGCTCTGGTCAGTAGGAAAAAATACCCGACCCCGGCAAGATTTCTCTCGGCTAAGTATTCTACGGTGGCTGACTCCACGCTTCCTCCAATACCGAGATACTCTACCCACCTGAGTTGAATCACCAAAAGCTCCTCAGCCATCCCTGTCATTCCGTGTCCGATACCAGCTCAGTTTGAGCATTCGGTACCGTCGGTTCTTTCAACCAAGACTCAATGAAAATTATTCTACGTTTACCCTTCCGATTATCACTTCTTTCGATTTTGATTGCTCAACTGGCATCTGCCCAGAACAACACAACCGGTTGCCTTATTCCCGGCGATGAGGATCTCTTCGGAATCGGTATCCGCATCGGTCTGTATTTTCAAATCTTGTCCAATTTCGTTATTGCACTACTCCACCCGGAAGAGGCATACGATACATTTTTACCCAACCTTTTCTTTTTTACCGGTATCGTCGTCGCCCTTGTGTATACTGCATCGCAAACGTCCCCCCCTCCCGGTAGTCTTATCGCTTGCACTTGGTTTCCGCTAATGATGTTCACTTCTTTCGCTCCCGCAATGACCGCAACGGACGAAAATCCAAAGATGATAAACATGCTTTTCCGACTGCTCGCTTACCACGTCCTTTTGTTATCGTTTCTCTGCGTCAATCTGTGGTTTTGGTTCAAAGAAGTCGACGTCGTCGATCCTGCGCAATGCATGGTGCCCAGAGTATTCTTTTTTGCGAATCTTTCCGCTCACAGCGGCATTCGGGTACTCTTCAGAATATTCTGCGTCCTGGCCACCCTACTTACTCTAATGTTAATAATAACTTCAATCATCGGAATTCGCGCTCAACTCAACGACCAAGAGCCTCGACCCGTAAACCCCATACCCGTTAAACCATGGATCCAATCGGTATTTAAATTTATGTCCAATCCAGTTCCTAGTCGAATCTTCGCGGCAGCATACTTGGCCTTTGTAATACTGGCATTTGAATTGCAACTTCGATGGAACCACATTGATGGAATCAACTCCGTCAATTCGTCGGGTCAGATTATTCCCTTAACGATCGGAACTCTGTCCTTCTTCAGGCTATTGTCTCTGTCACACTTGCCATCCGCAAGGCAGTTCAAGACGTTCAAAATGCGCGAGAAGCAGAACAAGATCTCAACCGATACAGAAGACGCCGTTCCAGTTGGTACTGATGCCGTTATCGGAGGGGTTCTATGGAGGGTTATTTTACGGGATTGAGAGTCGTGCAATACCTACTGAGACAGAAATGGCAGTGGCAATAAAGTCTTAAATAAACTGACAACTGAAATTTGTGAGCCGCACGTGATGCTCTTTGCTTACATAATACTCCTCAAAAAAATCGCGCTGCCTGGCAGACTCTGAGAATCCGGTGAAATTTGGATCAGACTCTGGGCTTAAAAATTAATTAGAAAAACGCTGGCTGCTGGCACATTCCTTTCTCTTTCGTCGTTTTTTAATCCAACTGAAGTCACTCATTCACCGTTGCGCGACCCGACGCCCACATTCGTTGATTCCCTGTGCGTCAGGGGCATTCCTCAAAAGACTCGCCTGTTATATCATCAAAATAATTTGTGTTTAACCGACATGCAGATTACACCGCGTTTCTGTGTTTTCCTCGTGTTTGCATCGTTATTTCCTGCTACTGGCGCTGAATTGCCGGATCATGACAATAAAAGGTCTTTCTCACTTCGACATGACTGCTAATTTCCATAGATCCAACCGAAGGGGGTTTTCATTTGACGAGCTCAAGAGAAAGAGTCGCGACAAACAGTGTATTCCTAAGAAAAAACACGTCCTAGAACTCATCCCAAACGAAAACGTAATTGAGTTCGTCGAAGTTACGGAGATCAAAGTTGCTCAATTGGAGATTATCAAGACCATCTTTTCCACTTTTACTGAAACGAAAACATTTAAACATCCAATACACAAGTCGACAAAGACCCGAACGCACCTCGCCACTACCCAGAAGAGATCGCAAAGCAGTTCCATTAAGTCAAGGTCGAAGAAGTCAACACAAACTACGCGACCAACCACCTCGAGCTTCACCAGCGTTTCTACTTTGAAATCTACTTCATCTTCGGCCTCCCCTTCAACACTATCGAGTTTGCCAAGTTCACTGCTCACTGTTTCCACTGTGCTGTCTCCTTTGTCGTCGACCACCACAGTTGTGCCTTCGTCATCAGGTTTGACCACGAATATCTCAAATTCTGCATCAACATTGGCATTGTCTTCAACAATATTATCGTTCCTGACCTCATCTTCCGTTGTTTCGACTCAGATTTTCTTCAACCCTCCTTCGTCTAGTCCTCCCTCTCAAATTAGATCCATTTCTAGTACAAGTGTTTCAACTTCACCGTCACCAATGGCCTCGGCGATACTATCTTTCACTGCGTCGTCTATTGTTTCGGTTACCTTTCTTGCCAGCGTTTCATCTACTCCCTCGCAAAGTGCACCCTTGAGTACAAGTGGCTCAAGTTCTCCAAGTTTTACACTTTCTTCCATTGCTCCTACTATCTCATCGCTCACCCAAAGTCTTGGTATGTCAATACTCGCTTTGCCACCGACATCCACAATTTCGATGGCGCTTCAAACAACTGTGGCGACTTCAAGCAGAGCATCTGTACCATCAACTGCGGTCTCCAAGTCCTCAGTCCAGTCACTCAGAATTGTCAGTGTGTCACGTTTTTCTTCAACTGCCCTTAGAACCACTGCAACTGTTCTGTCTGTTTCCTCCATTTCCTCCAGCGGACCCGTTAATCCATGTCTCGTTCCGTCTCTCGCTCATCTCTGCAGCAGCGCCGTTCCTTCTTCAATTCCATCAATTCCAACCTCAATTCCTTCTGCAAGTCCTGCGATTCCTTCATCAATTTCGTCAATAGCAAGTTTTCCCACTGCTACTTTTTTGTCGTCTGCCCCTTCCCTTCCTGTGGTCAGTACTTTATCACCGTCAGAGTCATCGGCTCCTTTTATATCCTCGGTGTTCAGCGCTCCCATTTCAAGTATCAGCAGTCACACCTCGATAATTAGTTCAGTCGTGCCGCCATGCTTGATGCCACCAACAGACCTCTCAGATTGCCAGAGATTCTCGGTGGTACCAACGGTGAACGGCCAGGCCATGTGTGTCCGAAATGACGGCGATTACGCTTCGGACACTAACGTGCCGCCTAGCGTCTACACGGAGAGCCTAATCGACCTTTGTAATTGTATGAAACTCTGCCTCGCTAATCAACCAAGTTGCGTATCCTTTCAATTCTTCGCAGGGTCCTACGGCGATTGGGACCGCGCCCTCCCCTTTGGTACTTACTGCGAACTGTAATTGTTTCCTGGATACTTTTTTGTTAATAGAAGATATGCTTCACCCTTCAAGCCGACGACCCCATTAGATTGCAGCATTGGCAACGCTGGGTACATGGTTGAATTTGTGTCTCAATGGAATATTATCACCTCCCCCGTACCCTGTACTTGGCCTGCACCAAGTATCGATGCACCACCTTCTCCCCAGAACAGTTTCAATCCACCCGTCTGCGGAGCTGGATCAATCGCGACAGATTGGTGTGGAAGTTTTTCAGCATTCACTGAATATGGACCAGGATGTCTCAGAGCAGATACATCTACCAACATGATCACCCAGTTCACTTTCTTCGAGGGAAACGCCGGTACGGTCTTCGAGGGAAACGGCGGTAGGATCGCCCCTTCAATCGTATTGGGTTATGGTCCTTGTGAGTGCATGCAGTCTTGTGGCGAGTTGTTTGAGTCAGACGGCTGTGTGGCCATTGAAATTGTCTTCGCATACCGGTATGATGAAGCTGGCACTATGGTCTGGTGGTGCAATCTGTAAGGCGCCTCTTTTCTTCAAGCTCTAATGTAGCTATTCGACGGAAGTTACGGCTTCGACTCCCATGACTTGTGCTCCCCAAAGTTTAGTTTGGGACCCCATTTCAGTCGAAGAATACAACTACAACGGAGACCACTACGACGGAGGGCTCTTCGGGCCCTGCGTTATCCCTGGCCCCCTTTGAGCAGACGACTCTCGTTTGCGTGTACTGGATCTTTCTCGAAGTGATCTGAGGAGTGTTCCGCTTAGTAACAGACTATGTAAATACTCTATATTATACCTGTTGATCACCCTTTTAATATATAACCCTCATCATCCTTGTATTGTCACCAATTAGTGAGAATGGAGGAGGATTTGGATTAACGTTTAGGGTGTTTTATAGCAAGTTTCCATGCTGGTTTCAATAAATTAGTTTTATGTCAATTGTGTGGGTGTCATGGAGGCATTCATGAGTTCCCATCATGGCGGATTTTTGGATCGATCCACACATGACTGGTCACCACAAAGATCCCTGGAAAAATGAAGTGTTGATCCTGTGTCCTTCATGTGCTGGTGTGATATTTAAACTTTATCCTCCTGTGTGGTTGCGCAGTCTGTTGATTGGTTGCTGTCACCTGCTCCGTTTTGTTGCGGACTGTCGCGTAAGTTTCTTGGTGAGGCTCAATTCTACCGCGGGAAAATAGAGTTTCTGGTGAGACCGAATTTTCGCGGGCCAAACCCAAATTCAACAGCAGGTCGGCAAAATAGAGTTTTTGGTCACTGGACTGTATTTCCGCTCCGGTTCAGGCCGCAGGTAGTTGGAATCAGAAGAATAAGTTATCGGTCATCCGGTCTCGGATAGGGGCTCTATAAGTTGATTCCATTGCTGTGTCAAGTCTCTATGGCGGTGTTCAACTATTCGATCTCTCGCCCCATCACTCCAATCTGGTTTACTCCTACAGTTCTCGTTCTTGGACTTATATTCGTGGTCGTCAGTACGCTCATCAATGTCGCTTCAGTTGGCTACAACCTTATCTCTTACACATCCACGGATTTCAATGGGACCCATTCGTTATGGTTTGATAGATTCATACCCGGGAGAGGTTCATCGTACAACCACAGAAATTGTCAACCATTCCCTTTGGCACTAAATGATCGTAAGTTTTCGACCATGTTCATCGAAATAACTTGCAAAATAGTCGCTCCTACCAACAGTTATTGGAACATCTTTGACTATCAGTTCATTGAATTCCTACCGGCTTCCACAGGGGGCCTCGATGTGACGCTTGGTACATTTAACTACAGTAATAACGCCTTTTTCGATTGTTCTATAAATACGTTGGCGATGACTCAGTATAGCAATCTGGGAGTACCAACTGATTTGAAACAAACTGTTAAACCCATTCTCTACAGCTCTATCACTGACTCCTAGATCATCATGGGCTGTAATACTACAAATGCTAATTTTTTTTATTTTCAAGCCAATACAGATGGTGGGATCAACGCTGTTGCGCTCCAATCGACTAGCCTCTTATTCCAAGTCTTCCAAAATTTTACTGCGCCAGTCGGAATCAACGACGCAATCACTCTGTGGAGTCTCATGGCAAGAAAGTTGTGGTACAGTTTTTCGCCAAATAGTGGGGGTATCGAAGCCCTAAATACCCAACTATCGTTCTTGCGTTACAGCATAATTGCGGCCGACCCCCCTTTGTCATACATTCAGTTCTTATACTCCGGTACAATTATCATTTGGTGTAGCTGATATTTGAGACACGTTGGCGGGCGGCACCCCCGCAAACGGTTCCTGGATCTTATCTATTGTATACCAGAACGCCACCGCAGTCGCCACTAATGAAGTGCGAATAGTCTTCCTTCCGACAGGGAGTGTAGATACGACACTTACCTCCCCAAGTGATTTGAACACAGCAAATACACTCCTAGCACCATCAATACAATTGGTCAGCCAGGCCGCTAATTCCTCAAAGGTGGAGAACATCGACTTCTGGGAATTAATGAACTGGATTTTTGTGAGCCACTACTGGCTCACGTTGCTCGACTTTGGACAACTATCGCCTGCAACGTTCACATATAAAAGTTATGCGCCGATACTATACCCTAGTACCTATAACATATTCGTTAACGAGACCCTTTTCAATATTTACTCGTCGTACTGGCTCAACACAATCATTTTGCTCTTTGAATATGGCGATGTTTTTCCGTCGGAATTCAGCCAACTCAGCAGCACAAATCAGCTAACGCGAACCAATGTCTCACTTGAAATATTGTATTCTTGTACCGACATCCAGCTCAAGTCGCCATCAGATTTGATTGTCTCGATCCTAGTCGCGGATTGGGCGTTCATTTCTACCTTCTACGCTTTAGTTATATTGAGTGGCAGATGGTTGGAGAAGGGTAAAAAGCACGGTGAGTGACTCAAATTTGCATGGTTTAATCCTAGGGAACTGTTGTAGCTGTTGTCCGGGGAGAGATCAGGTTGAAGAGATGCCTAAAACCGGAGAGGACATGACAAGCGACTTGAAAACCAAGTAGCTAAGGAGCAAATAAATGGGGCCTATCCTATATTTCCTGTAATACACCGTATCTATATAATCCCCACGTTACAGCGAAGCCCACTAAATTCAATGAGAAACGATTGTAATACGTTTAAGATAATCGAAACTGCTTAATTAGACTAATTGTATTGTGAGGTAGGATTTGGAATAAGGTTTAGGATGTTTTATAGCAAGTTTCCATGCTGGTTTCAATAAATTGGTTTTTATGTCAATCGCATTGGCGCTCGTGGAGGCATTCATGAATTTCCATTGTGCCGGATTTTTGGATCGACCACAAAGATCCCCGGAGAAATGAAGCACTGATGCTGACTCCTTTATATGCTGGTGTGATATTTAAACTTTTTCCTCCTGTGTGGTTACGCAATCTCGTGATTGGTTGCTGTCACCTGCTGCGTTCTGTGGATTGCGGACTGTCGTGATATCTCAATTTCAATATTTTGTGTGGGAATACAGTTTCCGTCGTGGGACCGTATTTCGGTAAGGCCGCCAACCCCTCCGCCGCCGCCAGAAAGGCAAGATTCCCCATCTTACGAGACTCAACCCGGTTCGTATCCTCCTCGTCCACCTGGTGTTGCATACGGCACACTTCCATATGGAAGCAATCCTTATGGACCAGAACCAACAACCGAACCCGATGAGTATCAAGCCTACCAACAACTTCTCACAACTCGGTACGGTTCTCAAGCCTGGTTACAAGACTATTCTTCCCGTCCTCGCGCAGCTCCAAATTACCAAATTCCTCTTCGAAGAGAATATCAACCCCAACCACCTCCACCTCCGGGTCAGAGGTCAACCTTCGGACCACCTGGTTACACCAATGTCCCCGCACCACCCGGTCAACGCACTGGTCCAATCGATACTTTCTCGTGATCTCCGCCAACAACTTCCTCCCACTCACGACGAATAAAACTGGCAATTATTTCTCCTATGCAACGCCAAAACTCCAGCGTGTCTCTGAATTTCGCTATGCCAGTCATACTCCCCCCACAGAAGAATGGACAGTATGGTCTGCCGTTGTGAATAAACCCAATACACGCATTGCAGTGCTTCCCTTCGATAATAGCCAGGAACACATTGATATCAAAGATGCGATATCAATTCCAGAATTATTTGGCAGGACAGTCGCTTCCAGTGTGGATAAGTTTGGTCCTGCTTTCAACGACGAGGGAAATCATTTAGCTGTCGTTCTCAAAAACCGAATTGAAAGTGTGGATCCGAGGAATGGAAGTGCTTTGGATCACATCTCAATTGAACAACCTCTTCCGAATGACGACGAGGCATTACAAATTACTGTGGGAATTGGACATAGTACCAATATGTCGTCCTTTCCAGAGCAAGGGGAGATGAAACTCATTTGGATAGAGTTATTCTACCTCGTCCTACTGCTGTTTTAGTAGTCTCGACGTCGAGTTTATCAGATTTATCGCTTGCGTTTACAGCTCGAGATCGCAAGGTCGTTGCGGTGGGAAAAGGATAGGGGCTTTCTTCTAATTCTCGACGATTCTTTGCATTTGGATGGGATTCTCATACTAGTGTTCTGCAGTATAACAATGCAGTTTCCCCAGAAGGATCACCTTTACAATCTCCTATTTGTACAATTACTTGGAAGGACGATGTTTGCATTGTGCTTCATGTGTATAATCGGAGTCAAAGTTTACATGTGGTTACTGTAGATGGAAATGGGATTGATATGTTTGATGGAGAGAGTAGGTCGATTATGAGTGGTGCGAGGAAGGTTCTCATTTTGCAGAGGAGACAGATTTTGGTGTGGTCAGATGAGATGAAGCCTGTTCAAGTTGGCAATTTGGAGTGGGATAGGATGCCGCCGGTTCATGAGATTGATGGGCGACGTTGGTCATCGGAGATTCAAATTCAAGATAGGGTTGGATAAGTTCACCTCGATTGAGAAATATATATAGCTACATCTGACAAATTATCAACAGGAATATCAATACTTCAAAGCCTCCTCAAAAAAATGAAGTTGCCATGATCCAAAACGAGAGTAATTTGCCACTCCGACGCCGGAAATCCCTGCTACAAAGAACACAAAGTCGTCATACCGAAATGCGACCAAAAACCCTTCTTCCACCAACTACGATGCGACGTGACGGTCATTTCCGGTTCTCTTATTCGCTTTAGAAGCTCTTCGCCCCCAGTGAAGCTACCACATCCTTGTGCCCCCTGACCACTGCCAAATGTAATGCTGTCCATCCCGAGTCGTCCGTCGCAGCGATGTCAGCCCCCTTGTCCAAGAGTAATGCAACCACATCCTTGTGCCCGCTGACCGCTGCCCAATGTAATGCTGTCCATCCCGAGTCGTCCGTCGCAGCGATGTCGGCACCCTTGTCCAAGAGTAATGCAACCACATCCTTGTGCCCGCTGTCCGCTGCCAAATGTAATGCTGTCCGTCCCAAGTTGTCCGTCGCAGCGATGTCAGCTCCCTTGTCCAAGAGTAATGCAACCACATCCTTGTGCCCGCTGTCCGCTGCCGAATGTAACGGCGTCATTCTCTTTGCGTCCCTCACATCCACTACTTTTTGTGGGTTGATGAGCATTGAAAGTCTATTCCTTGATTAGTTTCAGAAAGCTAGATTGCATGCCTCTGCCTTTTCAAAACTTGT
>Ga0335072_10001409_pt1 | contig 39157 bp, 41 predicted proteins | sample Lox_Sample_21_FD_206725 | JGI IMG/M metagenome (GOLD analysis project Ga0335072, IMG submission 206725) | Soil microbial communities from Loxahatchee National Wildlife Refuge, Florida, United States - Lox_Sample_2.1 | ecosystem: Environmental > Terrestrial > Soil > Wetlands | place: USA... | reverse complement strand
GCAGCGCGATCACCTACATCGACGGCGACGCCGGCATCCTGGAACACCGCGGCTACTCGATCGAGCAGCTCTGCGAGCACTCGTCCTACCTGGAGGTGGCCTACCTGCTGATCAACGGGCGGCTGCCGAACAAGGAGGAGCTGGACGGCTGGGTGGACGAGATCACGATCCACACGTTCGTGCACGAGAACGTCAAGGACTTCATGCAGGGCTTCCGCTACGACGCGAACCCGATGGGGATGCTGGTGGCCTCGGTGGGCGCGCTGTCGACCTTCTACCCCGACGCGAACAAGATCAAAGAGGAGCGCGTGCGCGCGATCCAGATCATCCGCCTGCTGGCGAAGATGCCGACGCTGGCGGCGTTCGCCTTCCGCCACAACATGGGCCAGCCCTACGTCTACCCGGACAACGACCTCGAGTACGCGGGCAACTTCCTGGGGATGATGTACAAAATGACCGAGCTGAAGTACCAGCCGGACCCGCGGCTGGCACGTGCGCTCGACGTGCTGTTCATCCTGCACGCGGACCACGAACAGAACGCTTCCACCAGCGCGGTCCGCTCGGTGGGCTCGACCCAGGTGGACCCCTACTCGGCGATCGCGGCGGGGGTCGCGGCGCTGTACGGCCCGCTGCACGGCGGCGCCAACGAGCAGGCGCTGCGGATGCTGAAACGGATCGAGAAGGTCGAGAACATCCCCGACTTCCTGAAGGGCGTGAAGGCCGGCGACGAGCGCCTGATGGGCTTCGGCCACCGCGTCTACAAGAACTACGACCCGCGCGCGCGGATCATCCGCAAACACCTCGACGACGTGTTCGAGGTGACGGGCAAGAGCCCGCTGCTCGACGTCGCCAGCGAGCTGGAGAAGCAGGCGCTGGACGACGACTACTTCACCTCGCGCAAGCTCTACCCGAACGTGGACTTCTACTCGGGCCTGATCTACGAGGCGCTGGGCCTGCCGGTGGCGATGTTCCCGGTGATGTTCGCGATCGGGCGCACCGCCGGCTGGATCGCCCAGTGGAAGGAGCTGGTCGAGGACGAGGAGCAGAAGATCGCGCGTCCGCGGCAGATCTACACGGGCGAGCGGGATCTGGAGTACACGCCGATCGAGCAGCGCTAGGCGCCGCCGCGGCCCAGTTTTCCATATGTAGGAACTTTTCCTGAGTAACCTCCGGCGCCGTGGAGCCTGGCTCGAAACGGCAGCCGGAGACGGCACGCGGTGCTCGTGGAATCGTCGGGCTCGCGTGGAGCAGCCTTCCCGCATCGGATCGATCCCTCCTGCAGTCGATCGGTGCCTCCCAATGGGAGGTCACGACGCGACCGCTGGGCGATGTCGCGGATGAGTTGCTCAGGTCAGCGGGCAACCCAGGGCTCAATCGCGAGATGCGCGTCGAGTTGAACCGGGCCATTGGAGCGTGGATTCGCGATCTACGGTTGGTCCTGATCGCCGAGAGTCATCCTAAGCTCGATGGGCTCGATGCGTCCGCACGCGAGGCGTTCCTCTCGCGTGTCGCTTGGCACGAGTGGGCACACGCTCTGAGCGTGGTCCGGTGCACGAGCGAGGACGTGCGCGAAGGCCCGCGTCTCGTCGAACTCGCACCAGAAGGCGTACGCAGCCGTATCCGCCTTGCTGGTTATCCTCGACGAGACCTTACTTACGAGGTAGTCGCCGAAACCTATGCGCTGTTGATGGTGCGGCGGCTTGCCGGAAGGAAGGGGCGTCCACCATGGTTGCACCGCGCGATATACGAACTGCTGGGGAGGGTGACGGACTGGAGCGATTGAAAGTCACCGACGGCTACGTACTGCCGGACGACCAGCGAGTCGAGGACGTCCTCGCTTCAGATGCCAAGCTGCTCTTGAGCGAGGGCATCGATCCGGCGTGGCCCGGGTTCGATCGAGTTCAGCCCGAAAGCGCCAAGTAGCGCTACCCCTGCTTCAGAGCACGAGCGTCACGCCGTTCACCCGCAGCCAGTCCCGGTCCTCGCGATACCCGGGGTACCAGCGCTCCAGGAGCTTCCAGAAGCGCGGCGAGTGGTCGAGCACCTGCAGGTGGCAGACCTCGTGCCAGATGACGTAGTCGAGCACGCGCTCGGGCGCCAGCAGCAGGCGCCAGTTGAAGCTCATGGCGCCGTCGGCCGAGCACGAGGCCCAGCGCGTCTTCTGGCCGCGGATCGAGAGGTCGCGATAAGGAGTGCCCGCGAGCGCGGTGGCGCGGTCCAGCCGCGAGCCGACCTCGGCGCGGGCGGCGCGGCGGTAGAAGCGCTCAAGCGCGGGGCGCGCGTCGCCCTCGGGGACGAGCAGGCGCTCGCCGTCGCGGTGGACGCGCTCGCGCCCCCGCTGCGGGACCAGCTCCAGGGACTCGCCCAGGTAGGGCAGTGTGCCGGCGCGGGCGGCGACCAGCGCCAGCGCCTCGCGCACCTCGTCCAGGCGCCGCTCGATCCAGGGGCGCAGCTCGCTGATCGCGGCGGCGGCGGCGCGCTCGGGGGTGCGCGCCGGCAGCACGACCTCGACGCCGGCGTGGGCATGGACGTTCACGCGCACGCGGCGCGCACGCGCCGAGCGGCGGACCGTGTAGGCGATCTCCTGGGCGGCGTCCTGGCGGTTGGGCACGCAGGGAGAGTACGCGTCGGACCGGGTGCATAATCAGCTGGCGATGGCCAGGTCGAGAGTGCAGCTGCCGAGCGACGTGCGCGAGCCCTACCAGGTGTACCTGAACGGCGTGCCGCAGCGGCTGGGCAACGACTTCACGGTGCGCGAAGGCGCGCTGGTGTTCGAGCGCGAGCTGCGCAAGGACAGGATCAGCGGCTGGCGCTGGCTGCTGGGCGCCTGGGGCGTGGGCACCTACCGCCAGAACGACTCGGTCGACGTGCGCTACGAGGCGCCGGACGGCTCGCCGCGCGTGGCGGAGGGCCTGGAGATCGAAGCGGGGTAGATCGCCCGCTCCCACGGCCGCGAGAGCTTCAGGGCGCTGACGATCGCGCGCGTCGCGGGAGAGCGGTTCAGCGTGTAGAAGTGGACCCCCGGGGCGCCGGCCGCGAGCAGCTCGGCGCACTGCAGGGTGGCGTAGGCGACGCCGAAGTCGAGCACGGCCTCGGCGTCGTCCTCGCGCGCGTGCAGCTCGTCGCGCAGCCCCTCGGGGATCGCCGAGCCGCACATCTGCGCCATCCGCTCGACCTGCCCCACCCGCGTGATCGGCATCACCCCTGGGATGATCGGCACCTGCACGCCCGCGGCCCGGGCGCGCTCCACGAAATCGAAGTAGAACTGGTTGTCGAAGAACATCTGCGTGATCAGGAAGTCGACGCCGGCCTGCACCTTCTCGGCGAGGTAGCGCAGGTCGGACTCGCTGCTCTCGGCGTGGATGTGGGTCTCGGGAAAGCACGCGGCGCCGATCGCGAACTCGTAGTCGGCACCGATCAGCTCGACCAGCTCGCGCGAGTACTCAAGGCCCCCGTCCGTCTTCGTCCAGTCCTCCTGGCCCTCGGGCGGGTCGCCGCGCAGCGCCAGCACGTTTTCGATCCCGGCGGCGCGCATCTCCTCCAGCGTCTCGCGCAGCTGGGGCACCGTGGCGCCGACGCAGGTGAAGTGCGCCATCGCCTCCAGCCCGAACTCCTCCTTGATCCGCTTGACGATCTCGATCGTCTTCTCGCGGCTGGAGCCGCCCGCGCCGTAGGTGACCGACACGAACGAGGGGTCCAGCGGCTTCAGCTCCTCCAGGGCGCGATACAGGTTCCGCTCGCCGGCCTCCGTCTTCGGGGGGAAGAACTCGAAGGAGAACACCGGCTGCTCCGCCGTCAGGATCTCGTTGATGCGCATCTGACGATTATGCAGACGGGAAGCGGAGTTTCCAGTGGCAAGCGCCGGAGCGCGGGCGCTCGGGGCCGGCGCCGGAGCTCATGCAGCCCAGCGCTCGGTCTCCCCGGCGATCGAGCGCGCGCGGCCCAGCGCCTGCAGGTGCGTCAGGTAGCTGAGCACCTTCGACAGCAGCCAATGGGCGTTCTGCTGGGAGAGCGAGTCCCCGTAGACGTGGGGAACGATCTGGAAGGCCGTCAGCGGCTCCCCCGCGAGCGCCTGCGCCACGGCGTCGAGCCTTTCGTGCACGAGCTTGCGGTTGCCTTCGATGTGCGCGTGCACGTCGGCGAAGGTGCGCCCGTGGCCCGGCAGGCACAGGCGCGCCCCGAGCTTCTGCGCGACGTCCAGCGAGTGCAGGAACTCGCCGACCGGGTCGGGCGAGGTCCCGAACTCGAAGTACAGCGAGATCCTGCCGAGCAGGTGGTCGCCCGAGATCAGCAGCCGCCGCTCCGGCTGGAACAGGCAGACGTGCGAAGGGGCGTGGCCCGGCGTCTCGTACGCCGTCCAGGGGCCCAGGTCGGTGTCGACCGTGACGCCCGTCAGCAGCTGGCGCGAGGGCTCGATCGTGCCCGCAAAGCCCGTCTGGCGCCCGGGTTTGTTCTCGGAGGCGTAACGCTGAAGCGGCTCGATTGGCACGCCGCTCTGGCGGGCGACCTCCAAGCGCCGCGCGAACACGGCCTCGGGATCCTCCACCATGTCGTCGAGCAGCGTGTGGCTGGGGTGCATCCAGATCTCACAGCCCGCCCGCTCCGCGATCACGGGGGCCAGGCCGCAGTGGTCGGAGTGCGCGTGCGTGCAGACGATCAGGCGGGTTTCCTCAAGGCGCAGCCCGACCATTTCCAGGGCCCGCTCCAGGTTCGCGAGCGAATCCTGCTGCTGCATGCCGGTGTCGAACAGCACGAAGCCGTCGCCCGACTTCACCGCCCAGGCGTTGCAGTGCGGCACCCCGGGCCAGGGCAGCGGCAGGCGCAGCCGGTAGATCCCCGGGAACACGCGCTCGCCCCGACCCAGCTCGCGCTTGCGCTCGGCGTGGGGCTTGCGCTCGCGACCGCTGCCGGGCGCCGCCTGCGCGGAGGTGCGATTTCCCGCCTCGGCCACGCGCCGGAGACTAGACTAAGCGCTTCGGAGCAGCGGTCGCAAAGGAGGATGCATGGCTGACTCGCAGAGCGAGGGAGCAGGCGGGAGGACAAAGGTCGAGGAGGCCGCGGCGAGCGTGCGCCAGGCACGCAGCCCGCGGCGGCGGATCACCAAGAGCAACCCCGAGTCGGTGGCGCGGCGCTACTTCGAGGCGATCGGCGCGCGCGACCTCGACGCCGCCGTGGCGTTGTGGGCAGAGGGCGGCCGTGACAATGTGCGCGGGCAGATGGACGTGATCGCCCCCGAGGGCGTGCGCCTGTTCCTGGGACAGCTGCTGGACGCGGTCCCGGACCTGCGGTTCGAGGTGCTCTCCACCACGGCGCAGGAGGACCGCTGCGCGGTGCAGTGGCGCCTCAGCGGCACCTTCGCCGGCCCCGGCACGCTGAACGGGATCGAGCCCACGGGCGACCGCGTGACGATGGAGGGGATCGACCTGCTGACGGTGACCGACGGGCTGATCCAGGCGAACGAGGCCTTCCCGGACTCGATCGCGCTGCCGCGCCAGATCGGGATGATGCCCGCGCAGGGATCGAGCGCCGAAGAGCGCCTGACGGGGGCGTTCAACGCGAAGACGCGGCTGACCTCGCGGCTGTCGGGCAGCGAGGCGCAGCTGATCGCCGAGGGCGTGTGGGTCGTGCAGGGCCAGCCCGCGCGCTGCAACGTCTACCTGATCGAGGACGAGGGCGGCGTGACGCTGTTCGACGCCGGCGCGCGGACGATGGGCCGGGCGCTCGCGCGCGCCGGCGCGAAGCTCGGCGGCATTCGCCGGATCGTGCTGGGCCACGGCCACACCGACCATCGCGGCGCGGCGCCGGCGCTCGGCGTCCCTGTCTACTGCCATCCCGCGGAGGTGCAGGACGCCGAAGGCAGCGGCGGCTTCCGCTACTGGCCCCAAGGCCTAGAGGGCCTCCCCTTCCCGCACCGCCAGGCGCAGCGGCTGATGCACCGCTTCGCCTGGGACGGCGGGCCGGTGCCGATCGCGGGCACAGTCGCCGAGGACGACGAGATCGCGGGCTTCCGCGTCGTGGAGATCCCCGGGCACGCCCCGGGAATGATCGCGCTGTGGCGCGAGTCCGACCGGCTCGCGCTGAGCAGCGACTGCTTCTACACGCTGGACATCTGGGGCCGCGACTCCGAGCCGCACCTGCCATTCCCGGTCTACAACTACGACACCGAGCAGGCCCGGGCGAGCATGTTGAAGCTCGCGGCGCTGGAGCCCGCGGCGGCGTGGCCCGGCCACGCGAAGCCCGTCACCGGCGACGTGCGCTCGCAGTTGCAGCGCGCCGCCGAAGCAGCCTGACCCGGCGGGCGGATGGGCAAGCGGGCACGAGGCCGCGCCCGCGCGGGGCGCTCGGAGGATGCGTCGCGCGCCCCCGACAGCGACTACGGCGACGCCGACGGCAACGTGCTGACGCTGCGCGGCTCGCTGAAGCCCGCGGCGCGGCGCGAGTACGCCGACACGCTCGCGGGCCAGGCCGGCCCGGGCGGCCGGGCGGCCGCGACGCAGGAGGATGCCTGGCAGCGCGCGGTCGAGCTGCTGTTCGAGCGCCTGGCGGTGCGCTGGACGATCGCGGGCGCGCCGCTTGAGCGCCAGCGCGAGCTGCTGGCGCGCTTCCGCGTCGCCAGCCCCGCGGAGAGAGCGTGGGTGCGCGAGACGCTGCGCCGGCACTGCGCCGAGCACTTCCCCGACGTGCAGGCGCCCTGAGCGTCAGTCCAGCAGCTCCAGCCGCGGCCCCTGCCCGCTGCCCGCTGCGACGAAGCGCGCGGTCGCGGGGCTGAGCGCGAACTCGTAGCGGGCGCCCTCCTCGCCGCGCACCTCCAGGCGCCGCCCCTCGTCGTGGACCGCGACGATCGTGCCCTGCTCGAAGCCGCCGCCGAAGTGCGCGATGCGCACCCGCGCGCCGACGCGCGGCAACGGACGCGATGGGCCAAGCATCGCTCGATGCTACGCCGCCTGCGGGCGCGCGTGAGCATTCCGTTGCCGATCCCCGTTGCCGGCGTCCGGCTCGATACCGTGCGTGGCGATGCGCCGCACGAAGATCGTCGCCACGATCGGCCCAGCCTCGCGGGAGCCCGAGACGCTGCGCCGGATGGTCCAGGCCGGCATGGACGTGGCGCGGCTGAACTACTCGCACGGAACGCTTGAGGAGCACGCCGAGACGGTCCGGCGCGTGCGCGACGCCGCCGGCCAGGTGGGGCGCCCCGTGGCGATCCTGCAGGACCTGCCGGGGCCGAAGCTGCGGATCGGCCCGCTGCGCGACGACATCGTCGAGCTGAAGCCCGGCGAGCACCTGACCTTCTCGGTGGACGGCGAGGAGATCGAGGGTGACGCCAAGCAAATGAGCGTCTCCTGGGAGGGGATGGCCGACGCCCTCCAGAAGGACGCCGTGCTGTACCTGGCCGACGGCTCGGTGCGCCTGCGCGTCGAGGAGGTGCGTCCCTCAAGCCACGAGGTTGAGGCGGTGATCGAGGTCGGCGGCGCCGTCGCCTCGCGCCAGGGCCTGAACATCCCCGGCGAGGTCGAGTCGCTGCCCGCGGTGCCGGAGGAGGACTTCGAGCTGCTGCGCCACGGCGAGTCGATCGGCGTGGACATGGTGGCGCTGTCGTTCGTGCAGCGCCCCGAGGACGTCGAAGCGGTGCGCGAGCACACGCGCCTGCCGCTCGTGGCGAAGATGGAGAAGCCGCAGGCGGTGCAGCGGGCGGCAGAGGTCCTGAAAGCCGCCGACTGCCTGATGGTCGCCCGCGGCGACCTCGGGATCGAGCTGCCGATCGAGCGCGTGCCGATCGTGCAGAAGCAGCTGCTGGAGCTCGCGGGCTGGATGGCGCGCCCGTCGATCACCGCGACGCAGATGCTCGACTCGATGGTCGTCTCCTCGCGCCCCACCCGCGCGGAGGTGGCGGACGTCGCGAACGCGATCCTCGACGGCACCGACGCGGTGATGCTCTCGCAGGAGACCGCGATCGGCAGCTACCCGGTGGAGGCCGTCGCGATGATGGCGGCGGTCGCCGAGCAGGCCGAGGCGATCGCCCCCTACGAGCGCTGGAACGACACGCGCGTGCGCCGTACCGAGTCAGACCCCGCCTACACGATCGCCCACAACCTCTCGCTCGCTGCGCGCGAGCTGCGCCTCGACGCGCTGGTCGTGCCGACGCTCTCGGGCCGCTCGGCGAGGCTCGTCTCCGCGCACCGCCCCACCGTGCCGATCTACGCGCTCTCCCCCGGCAAAGAGACCGTGCGCCGCTGCGCGCTGATGTGGGGCGTGCAGGCCGCCTCGATCAAACGCCACGAGACCACCGAGGCGCTGATCGCCGACTCCGCGCGGCGCGTCGTCGAGCTGGGCTGGTGCAAGACCGGCCAGCGCGTCGGGATCACCGCGGGGCTGCCCTCGGGCCGCCCCGGAACGACGAGCCTCGTGCAGATCCAGGTGCTCTAGGCCCCGCGGGCCAGCTCGAACCAGACTTTCGTGTCGCCGCGCGAGTCCACGCCCCAACGGTCGGCGACTTTCTCCAGCAGGTAGAGCCCGTACCCCCCGGAGGTGCGTTCGGGGTCGCGCGGGCGCGGCGTAAAGCCCTTGCCGGCGTCGGTCACCATCACGCGGATCTTCCGCTCGCCGAAGAAGACCTGCATCGAGATCGGCTGCTGCGGGTCCGCCGCGGAGTGGCGCACCGCGTTGCTGACCACCTCCGAGACCAGCAGGATCAGCGACTGGCAGAGCGGGGCCTCAAGCTCCAGCTCGCGGCAGCGATCGGCGACCTCCGCGCGCGCCAGCGCCGGCGCCTGCACGTTGCGCTCCAGCTCCAGCTCGACGCCCAGCGTGCGCCGTGGCTTGCCGGCGCCCCGCTTGCCGGTGAACGTCTCCTGTGAACGCGGGCTCACGCCGGCCCCTCCACGAACGGCAGATTCTCCTCGACGCCGCTCACGCGGAAGATAGTCAGCACCTGCTCGCCGGGTGGGATCAAGCGCAGCGTCCAGCCCTCCTGCTGCGCTCGTTTGTCGAGCACGATGAACATCCGCAGACCCGAGGAATCCACGAAACGCAGGTCCGTCATGTCGATCGTCAACGTGCATACATCGTTTGTCAGCGTCGCGTTCACTGCCGCCTCGACGCGCGGCACGGTCGCGATGTCCAGCTCGCCCGAGAGCGTCAACCGCGCATCTTCCCGATCGCGGGTGCTCTCGACCTCGAACGGCATCTGCGGCACCGTTCTCGTCTCCTTACCCGTTTCTGCGGGCTCCGACGCCCGAAAGTTGTGCGAGCCCCCCGGCCGGCGGCTCCCCCGTGAAGCGCATCATCACCACGGCAGTATCGTCAGCCTGCGCCCCGACCTGAAACTCGTCCAGCGCCTGCACCAGCCGCGCGGTGATCTGGGCCGGGGCGAGCCCTTGCGCCGCGGCCAGGGTTTCCCGCAGGCGCTCCGCTCCCCAGCGCTCCCCGTCCGCACCAACGGTGTCGGTGACGCCGTCGGTGAAGACCGCCAGCGTGTCTCCAGGGTGCAGCTCGACCTCTGATTCCGGCCAGCGCGTGCGCGCCAGCGCCCCCAGCAACGTGCCGTGCTCGCCGACCTCGCGCACCGTGCCGTCGGCGGCGAGGCACAGCGGCGAGGGGTGCCCGCCCACCGCGAGCGTCGCCCCCGTCGAGGACAGCCGCAGGCAGAGCGCGGTGCAGAGCGAGACCACGGGCCGGCGGCGCAGCGCGGCGTCGATGCGGGCGAGCACCTGCGAGGGACGGGCATCGAATTCGGAGGCCGCGCGGGCGGTGTGGCGTACGAGCGAAGTCACCGCCGCGGCGCCGACGCCCTTGCCGGTGACGTCGCCGATCACCATCAGCCACTCGCCGTCCAGCTCCCAGAAGTCGTAGAAGTCGCCCCCCACCTCGGTCTCCTGGCCCGCGGGCCGGTAGACCGCGGCGATCTCCCAGCCCGGGATCTCCGGGATCGCCTCGGGCAGCAGGCTGCTCTGGAGCGTGCGCGCGATCTTCGAGCGCTCGCTGTAGAGCCGTGCGCCCTCGACCGCCAGCGCCGCCCGCGCCGCGATCTGCTCCGCGAACTCCAGGTCGCCGCGGTCGAAGGAGCGCCCCGACTCGGCGTTCACCATCGTCAGCGCGCCGATCGGCCGCCCGCGCACGATCAGCGGCACGATCAGCACCGCGCGCATCCCCACCTCGCGCAGCAGCCGCAGATGTTCCTCGTCGCGCGCCGCCGCCACCAGCATCTCGTCGGTGATCGCGGCGTACAGCTGCGACTCGCCCGTGCGCATCACCCGCCCCAAGCCGCGCTCGGGGTCCAGCCGCTCGGGCTCGTAGGAGCGCAGCTTCGCCGCGGTGCGCAGCTTCGCGGGGTCGGAGTGGGCGATCGCCACCGGCTCGCGGCCGCCGTCCTCGCCGAACAGGTCCACCGCGCACCAGTCAGCCACCTGCGGCACCGCCAGCCCCGCGACGTTGCGCAGCGTCTGCTGGTAGTCCAGCGACGAGGCCAGCACCTCCCCCACCCGCGCCATGAACTCGGTGCGCAGCGCCGCCCGCTTGGCCTGCGTGACGTCCTCGATGATCGTCACCGCCGCCTCGATCTCGCCCGCCTCGTCGCGCACGGCGGTGGCCTTCAACAGCGACCACTGCTCCTCGCCGTCGTCATGGCTCACGGCGCGCAGCAGCAGCGGCTCGGGATCCTGCCCGCGCAGCAGCTGCACCGACGGCAGGTCGTCCATCGCGATCTGGCGCCCGTGCTCGTCGGTCGTCTCGTACCCGCCCATCAGCGCCCGCGGGTCCGCGGCGCGCAGCTCTTCCGCCGAGTCGAAGCCCAGCCGTGCGAGCGCGGCGCGGTTCGCGTAGATCAGGTGGTCGTCGCGCCCGCGGATCGTGACCGCCTCCGCGAGCGAGTCCAGCACCACCGCCAGCCTCTGTTCGCTGCCGGCGAGCGCTCGTTGCAGCTCCTCGACGAGGCGCTCCGCCTGCCGATCACCCTCCATAGCCGAATTATCCCGCGATCCGCGGCGTTCAGCGCGCGCCGACGCCGGTGCGGCCGTAGAAGTCCGCCTCTTCGCGGCCCAGATCCGTGACGGGCGCGTCTCCATACATCCACTCGCGCGCGATCCGGTGCCAGTTGTTGCGCGCCCGCAGCTGCGAGAGCACCGCCAGCGTCAGCATCTCCATGCGCCGGCCGAACAGGTGCTCCGGGCGCATGTCCTGGTGGCGCATCTCGCGAAAGTGGCTGGAGCGCGGGTCGGAGCTCTCGATCATCACCTCGGTCGCGATCTCCGGGGTCAGCTCGACCTCCTCGTCGGTCGTGTACCACCAGATCGCGGAGCGGATGAAGTCCAGCAGCTGCTCGGGGTCGACGCGCTCGGGGTGCGGCAGGAAGCCGGAGCCGCCGAGCAGGCTATGCAGGGCGGTCGCGTTGCCCTCGGCGACCGCGCGCTGCGCGGCCAGCTCGAGGTCGACGGGACCCGCGTCCATACGCTTGAACAGGCCGAAGTCCAGGAACGCGATGCGCCCGTCTCCCAGCAGCAGGAAGTTGCCGGGGTGCGGGTCGCCGGAGAACTGCCGGTGGCGGTAGAGGCAGCCAAGGAAGAAGCGGAACACGATCTCGCCGATGCGGTCGCGCTCCGCCTGCGGGCGGCCCTTCAGCTCCTCGAAGCCCACGCCTTCGACGTACTCGCTGACGAGCACGCGCTCGCGCGAGAGCGAGCTGACGACGTTCGGCACCACGATGAAGGGGTGGCCCTCGAAGATGCGCGCCAGCGCCCGCTGGTTCTGCGCCTCCAGCTCGTAGTCCAGCTCCTCGATGATCCGCTCGCGCACCTCTTTCGTGATCGCCTTCACGTCGAGGCCCGGCGTCATCCGCTTCAACAGGCGCATGATCATGTCGAGGTTCTGCATGTCCGCCCGCACCGCGCCGGCGACGCCGGGGTACTGGACCTTCACGGCGACCTCGCGCCCGTCGTGCAGCGTCGCCCGGTAGACCTGCCCGATCGAGGCCGCGGCGATCGGCTCCTGCTCGAAGGCGGCGAACACCTCGTCGATCGGGTCTTCGAGGTCGTCCTCGATCACCTTGCGCATCTGCTTGAAGGAGACCGTCGGCGCCGCGTCGCGCAGCTTCGCCAGCTCGCGCTGGAACTCCTCGCGGTGCTGCTCGGGCACGAGGCCCATGTCCAGGAACGACATCACCTGGCCGAGCTTCATCGCCGCGCCCTTCATCGTCCCCAGCGCTGCGACGATCTGCTTCGCGGTCTCCAGCTGGCGTTTGGCCATCGCCTCCTCTGCCGCGTTCTCGCCGCGCGTCACGTTCGCGGCGCGGGTGCCGAACTGCTTGACGGCCTCGCCCGCCGCGAGCGAGGCCACCTTCGCGGTCCGCCGCGCGCGCGAGGTGGGGATCTTCTCGCTCTCACGCTCGCGTGCCATACATGAATCCTATGAGCAGCCGGGCGCGGTGGCCGGCTGGAGACGGCGCCTAGCTCCCGCCGCGCTCGACTTTCGAGCCCGGGACGATGTCGTCGGAGCCGTCAGGCCAGCGCACCCAAGCCTTCGTACCGCCATCGTAGTCCTGCCCCAGCAGCACCAGCGTCGCCGGCTCGCCGAGCGCCGTGCAGGGCTCCGAGCCCTCGGGGTCGAGGCCCCGCCAGACGCGGATGAAGCCGTTCCCCTCCCACTCCTCGCCCACCGTCGTCGCCTCGGAATGGCCCGGGTGGATCACGGTGTCGGGCGGCAGCTCCATCAGCGTGCCCATGATCGAGTCGCGCAGGTCCGCATAGGTCGAGTGTCCCGGGGCTTTCACGCCACCGACCGAGTTCTTGAACAGCGTGTCGCCCGTGAACACGACCGCCTCGCCGCCGTTGAAGCCGCCCGGAGCGCCGGAGCGGCGCCCGCCGGAGGCGGCGCCCTCGCCAGCGGGGCCCACGAGGAACGAAAGCATCCCGGCGGTGTGGCCCGGCGTGTGCAGCGGCCGCACCTCCAGCGCCCCGAAGCGCAGCGTCTCGCCCGCCTCGATCGGCGCCATCTCCGTCGCCGAAGCGCCGGCGCCCTCGCCCGCCGCGGCGATCATGTCGCGCTCGACGGTGCTGATCAGCAGCTTCAGCTCAGGCCAGCGCTCCTGCAGCTCGCCGACGTCGCAGACGTGGTCGTAGTGGTGGTGGGTCAGCAGCACGTGCGTCGGCGTCACGCCCAGCCGGTCCGCCGCCTCGATCAGCGGCGCCACCGGGCCGCCGGCGTCGACGAAGAACGCCGGCCCGCCCTCGCCGTCGGCGACCAGGAAGGTGTTCGAGAGGAACTGCGGGTGCATCGAGGTCTCGACGATCACGCGGCCCATCCTTGCACGATGCCCCTTTTGTCGGCAAGAGACACGTTGCGCACCTGTGAAGAGCCCAGGAGCTCAGCTCGCGCCGACGAGGCGGCTCAACCCCTGCAGGTAGCGCTCGTCGCCCACCTCGCGCCGCCACTCCAGCACCTCCACCGTGCCGGCGCAGCGCACGATCCGCTCGTGCGCCTCACCGAGCGTCGGCGCCGTCGTCACCAGCGCCACCGCCCGCGAGGTGCCCACGGTCCGGTAGCTGTCGCCGGCGACCTGCACCGCCGAGGAGAAGAACACGTCGCAGCCCGCGCGCTCGAGCTCCGCGACGTCGAGCGAGAACTCCCGCGGCTGCGGTGGCTCGCCGCCGGTGCGCGGCAGCGCGTAGTCGGGGGCGACCAGGTACAGCACCAGCGACGCCGCCTCGCGCAGCGGCACGTCCGCCGGGGTCAGCCGCTTCGCGCAGATCTGCTCCATCGCCCCGGGCCAGTCGCCCTCGAACAGGCTCATGATGTTCATCGCCTCCGGGTCGCCGAAGCGGGCGTTGAACTCGATCACCTTCACCCCCTCCGCCGTCGCGAAGAAGCCGCTGTTCATCACGCCGCTGAAGTGCCGCCCTTCCTCCGCCAGCCGCGCGATCACCCGCTCGACGATCGAGCAGGCCTGCTCGTAGTGGGCGCTCGTCATGAACGGCAGGATCGCCCGCTCGGTCGTGAGCGAGCCCATCCCGCCCGTGCCCGGCCCCTCGTCGCCGTCGAAGCGGTAGGGGTAGTCGTAGGTCGAGGGCGGGAACACCACCGTGCGCCCGTCGCTCACGGCCTGGATCGTGAACTCCGCGCCGTCGATCCGCTCCTCGATCAGGACCGACTCGCCGCGCTTGCCCGAGCCCAGCAGTTCGCGGGCGTACTCCGCCGCCTCGGCGTGGCTCGCCAGATGCGGCCCCATCACCTTCACGCCCTTGCCGCCAGTCAGCCCCGACGGCTTCACGACGATCGGGACGTCATAGAAGGAGGCGACAGCCTCCTCCATCTCCTTCAAATCCGTCACCACCGCCAGCCTCGGGGTCGCCTCCGGCGCGACCTCCGCCAGCAGCTCCCGGGCGAAGGCCTTGTTCCACTCGATCTCCGCACCCGCCCGCGTCGGGCCCACGGCGCGGGTGCCCTGGGCCAGCAGCTCGTCAACCACCCCGGCGGCCAGCGGTTCGTCCGCGCTCACCATCGCCACGTCGATCTCGCGCTCGCGGGCGTACTGGGCCACCGCCGCCGCGTCGCACACGTCGCCCAGCTGCACCTCGCCGCCCGATTCGTCCGCGTAGCGCACCAGCGATGGGTTCAGGTGCCCCGCGAAGGCGTACAGCTCGCTGTGCTCCGCCATCCGGGAGGCCAGGGCGCTCTCGCGCCCGCCGTGACCGACGATCAGGGTCCGCACGCGGCGCGAGTATACGAGCCGCCCCCATGATCGGCCCCTGAACGCGGCTCGCGAGGATTCAGAAACGACGGGGCACGCCTTCGCGCACGCGACGCCCCGTGTCCGCGGCGCTTGTCGCCAGGCGCCAGGACACGCGCGACACGAACGCTGGCTGCCGGTAGCTTCGGCGCATCCCATCGCTCGACGTCGGAAAGGAGCTCGATGAGCCCTCCGCAAGCGTCCGGCCGTGCCGGGGCCGGCACCGACACCCCCATCCCGATCGGCTGGTACATCCAATCGGCAAGCGTCCCCGACGGCGCCACGCTGCCCGTCACCTTCCCCGCGAGCATCGTTCACGCGTTCGCCTTCGTGTCCGGGTTCAGCCTGTCCTACTCCGGCGGCGATCACCACGTGCGAACGATCGCCGTCCAAGCGCAAGCCACCGCCAACAGTACGACCGTCGTGCAGGTCACGGCGCATTGCGAGATGAACGACGACAGCGGCAACAAGGCCACCGCGTCGCTCGCGGTCACCGTCATCGGGCTCGGCGCATAGCGAGGCACGTCATGAACAAAACGTATGAAGAAGCCCTCGAAGGCACGCTCAAATCGCAGTTAGGCGTCAACCTCGGCGCCGTCACCTTCTACAACTACCTCCCCGTCGACGTCGGAGTGATCTTCATCGACTACTCGGGGGTCCTCGACCTTGACAACAGGCTTACGGTGCCCGCCGCGACCGGCGGCACGCCCGGCTCGGCGAAATCCTTAGAAGTCGAAGTCGGCAACTATTTCCTGCTTCAGATCGTAGACACGGGCGGCTTCGCGGGCGTGATCACGATCGTCGCCGGCAAGTCCTCCTACGACATCGTCGACGCGACGCTGCTCGCGCCGAACGACATCGGGCGCTTTCCCGTCCCGGCAGGCACGACCCTGATTCCCCAGGACTCCACCCGCAGGACCGTCGGCACGGGGCTGCTTCCGACCGGCCAGGTCCTCTTGCGCGAGCAGTACTGGCATCTGATGCCCGAGTCCTATTGCCTGGCCCCCGAAGAGACCAAGATCGTCAGCCTGACCTCGACGAGCGGTATGGAGCAAACCTCCTCGCAGCTCGACACCGTTGCCGCGTCGCTCAACGTCTCGGCCTCGGCGGGCTGGGGGGTCGTATCGGCGAGCGTGTCCGCGAGCCTGTCGAAAAACTCGACCACCTTCCAGCAGGTGACGATCACCGAGCAGTCGGTCTCGAGCACGAGCGATCAGCTCGAAAACTCTGGCAAAACGCCCGTCATGTATTTGAAGTGGCAGCTGACCGAAGCGCTCACCTTCTTCGACAGCAAAGGCCCTGTCGCGTGCATCGAACTGGGGCAGGACCCGGTGCTCGTCGCAGGGCCCTACGACCCCAATCAACTGCTCGACGGGCCGCGTGAGCCCAGCCGCCAGGAAAAGCTTGAGCGCAGCCGCGCCGCGACCCGTGCCCGGGCGCAGAGCTGAGCGTCCGCGTGCCCTACATGACGTGGAATCAGCTGGGGGCGCAGGTCGCCGCCGCGATCCTCCTGAACCGCTTCAAATGGCGCTCCTTCAACCCCGAATACATCTGCTTGCAGGAGGCCGGGAACCCCGGATGGGGCGGCGCGGCCCTGATCCCCTTGCCGCTGCCGGGCTGGGCGCCCCCGGCCAGCGAACTGTTTGCCTTCCAGGGCCTGCTCCTGAACGGGAAACTCTACGACGGCTTCTATCTCTACTGGACCGCCAAAGCGTTCGGCAACCCCCGTTGTAGCCTCGCCGTCCTGCACCTCGCGAATCTCGGCCCCCACGTCTCCGGCGGATGGTGGGACGGCAACGAAAAACATCGCCCCGTACTCTGGGCCCGGCCTGCCGGCGGCTGGCCTGCCATCGGCTGCGTCCACGCGCCTTCCGGAGGCAATCCCGTCTACCTCCGCGCCGCGGCCGAAGCGATGGCTGCGACGTTCCCACCCCCCGCCGGCATTCCGTGGCGACTGGTGGGCGACTTCAACCTGGACTACCCGGAACTTGTCCTCCTCTACAAGCCCGGCTGGCCCGCGCCCCTGAACGTTCTGCCGTCAAACAGCAGCGGCGGCCCCACCCAGCGCCAGGGTGGCGATCTCGACTACAGCATGGGCACCCTCCCCAGCACGGCGAACTGCGCTTCCGCCGACGAATACCTGTTCGGCTCCGATCATCTCGCCGTGGCGTTCTGGTGAGGACGTCCGGCGCCGGACTCAGTCGATCGCCGCCGCCTCCTCCGCGTTGCGAAACGGAAGGTGCTCCGCCAGGCCCGTCAGCGCGAACACCTGCTGCACCGTGTCGGGGCCGCGAATCAGCTCCAGCTCGCCGCCGCAGCGCTCGCACAGTTTGCTCGCGAACACGATCGCCGCAAGGCCTGTCGAGTCGATGAAGTCAAGCCCGCTGAGATCGATCGTCAGCCGGCTCAGGGCGCCGTTCGCGCACAGGCGGGCCACCGCCTTTTGCAGGCGCGCGGACGAGTCGATGTCCAGTTCGCCCGCCAGCGACAGCACGAACTCGCCGTCCCCGCCCTGCTGCTCCATTTCCAGTCCCCGGCGCTGCACTTCTTGTTGGGCTACCCGCTCGCGATCGGGTTGACACAGCGGGCCCGCGGGCTACTAGATCGCGCCCTTCTGGCGGTTACACGGCAGGCACAGCATCTGGCAGTTGTCGGCCTCGGTCTTGCCGCCCTTGGACCACGGGGTGATGTGGTCGGCCTCCATCTCCGCTATTTCGAAAACCTTCTCGCCGTCCGAGTTCCCCGGCGTGAGGCAGTGGGTCCCGTTGGCGCACAGGCCCTTCTGGCGCTCGTAGGCGGCGCGCTTGTCGTTGTCGCTGAACTGCCTGATGCTCAGCTGCCGCTCGTCGCCGGTGAGCACGTAGTCGTAGATGCCCTTGCGACGACCGACGTCGCTGTCCGCCATCAGCGTCGCGACCCGCTGCTCCAGTTCATCGGTGTCGAACACCTGATTCATGTACGCGTCGTAGAGCGGGCCCCACTCGATGCCTTTCATCTCTTTGCGGTAGACGGTGAACGTGTCCTGCACCCATTCGATCACGTTGCGGAAGTACGTCCACAGCTCGTTGGCGTTCGGGTCGTGCTGGTGCGCCGACATGTAATCTTCGACGACCCCTCCGCCGTCGCGGTTGACGATCCACTCCAACGCCGTCTCCAGGAGTTCCTGGCGATCCGGCGAGCCGGTGACATATTTGCTGGCCAGCCCGTAGGCAGGGCCGTTGCTTTTCGAGAACTTCGACTTGGCATCGCTCAGCCACGGACCGGTGTAGACGGCATTTCGCAGCTCCTGGGCGGTGAGCTTCAACCCGGCGATGTTGACGATCTCGAACCAGTCGAGCTTCTCCTTGTCGTCGCCCTCGCAGAGGTAGATCATCAGCTCGTAGTCGAGGAGCTCGGCCTGCTGACCCTGAGTGAGGTTGTGAAAAGCCATCGGCTTGCCATCGACGGTGATCGAGAAGTCGCCGTTGACGTACTGGCAGAAGGAGACCGTGCGTTGCTGACCATCGAGCACCTCGAGGGTCCCGTCTTCGTTGACGGCCCAGTACATGACGTTCAGCGGGAAGCCCTTTCGGATCGTCTGCAGGACGGCCTCGCGCTTCTTGTTGTCGTAGACGAACTCGCGCTGGTACTTCGGCCGGATGTTGAGCTTGCCGCCGTAGCCGACGACGCCGCCTTCATCGTTGTCGACGTAGCCTTGGGCGACCTCGCGGACCGTCATCTGCTGCAGCTCGATCTTCACGACGGGGGCCCGATTCGCCTGACGACGATCCGCTCGTACACACCCTGGTGCTTGCCGTTCCCGCGCGGGAAAAACAGCTTGCCGGTGCCGCCGACGATCTTGCCCTCTGCGGTGGCGTAGTCCTCCTTGGCGGCGTACCGCGACATCGGCTCGGCGAGCTCAGTGCTTATTCCGACGATCTCGAACTGGTCCGGGTTGTACTTGTCCAGAAAGGTGATTGGGACACCCATATCGCCCTCGTAATCCATCGGGATCTCGGCCACCTTGGCGACCTCGATCCCGGGGTAGTTGGTGTAGGTCGGGTACTCCTCGGGGGTGTAGCGCTTGTAGAGCGTCAGCGGCTCGTGGCGCTTGGCCGTGTCGAGGTTCGTATACCAGTAGATCCGCCCCATGCTCTGGAACTTGATGCCGTCCACGACCTTCTTGCGCGACTTGGTCTTGATCTCGTAATCGTCGGGGACGCGGAACCACTTGGTGCCGCCGTTTTCGTAGCCGAACCACAGCTTGTTAGCGACGATGTGCGGGAAGATCGACGAGTACTTGGCGCCGTTCTGGTCACCCAGGACCAAGAAGCTCTTGCCCTTCTCGATCAGGAGGTTGATGTACTCCCGAAACAGCGAGAAGGGCGGGTTCGTGACCACGATGTCGCTTTCCTCCAGCAGCGCGACGCACTCCTCGCTTCGGAAGTCGCCGTCGCCGTCCAGGGGCGTCACCGCGTTGGCGTCGTGGCGCAGCAGATACTCCACATCGAGCAGATCGAACGCCCCGTCCTCGTTGAGGTCGGACACCTCGCGGATCTCGACCTTGTAGGGCTCCCGCGGAGGCTGCTGGTCCCGCAGTCCCGCGGTCTCCCTGAGCGGCAGCTGCTCGCCGCTGATGGGCGAGCCGACATAGCAGGTGGTGACGAGCTTCTTCAGGCCCAAATGGTTGAAATTCATCGCGAAGTACTTGAAGAAGTTCGACTCGTATGGGTCGTCGCAGTTGCAGAGGACGACCTTGCCCCGGAACTGGTCCCGGTAGTGGCGCAGCTCGGCCTCGATGTCGACCAGCTGCGTATACCACTCGTCCAACGCAGCTCTGTTGCGCGCGCTAAGCGTTCGGTTGTCTGCCATTCGTCGTGCCCTTACTGCAAGCCAACGCTGCGACTGAGCGCCGGGAGCCGGTCGCTGCGACGGCGGCCGGCTCCGTTCAGCCCATCTCGATTAGCTCGACGCGGTACTGATCGGGATCTTTCACGAACGCGATCAGGTTGCCGCCCTCGCGGACCGAGTACGGCGGCTTCTCCGGCTCGATCCCCTGCTCGGCGAGCTTCGCGAGAGTGCCGTGGATGTCGTCGGTGGTGATCGCGATATGGCCGTAGCCAGAGCCGATCTCGTAGCTGTCCACGCCGAAGTTGTAGGTCAGCTCCAGACGTGGCATGTCCCCGTCGCCGGGCTGATTCATGAACACGTTGACGGCCTCGTCTTTGATCGGCAGGCGACCGACCTCCCGGAAGCCGAGCGCTTCGTAGAAGGCGACCGACTTGTCGATGTCGGTGATGCGGTAGCAAGTGTGGATCAGCGCCATGCGTGGGAGTCTATGCCACCTGCGGCACCGAGCCGCCCCACGGCAGGCCGCTCCCACCCGGGCCCGGCGAGATGCCCCCGTGGAGCAGCTAGCCGGCGCGGGCTCCGACGAGCGCCGACGCAAGCCCGAGGCTGGAGAAGGCGATGCCACCCGTCAGATCGATGTCGTAGCGCGCACGATCGCGCGCCTCGATCAGCGCCGAGGCGATGTCCGCGAGGTCGGTGGCAGCCGCGAGCAGCATCGCCGAACGGCGCAGGCCCGGACGAGTCAGGCTCGCCAGCCCCAGCAGCCCGACGCCGACCTGATGCGCGCTGAAACCACGAACGAACAGCCTCGCCTCCGGGAAGTGATCGGTGTCGGGCGCGAGCGGGACCTTCCCGGCCAGCGGGCGCGAGGGCGCAAGCGCCGCCGCAACGCCGTACGTCAGCCGGATGATCGAGTTGGCGGCGGCGGCTTGGCGGGCGAGCACGTGAGGATCCTAGAGGCGCAAGTACCTGGGGAGACGTGGAGATGTCAAGTCAAGATGACCAAGGCGGGTCATCGACCGATCACGCTCCCGGAGAACAAGCGTCGCGCGTACTCCAAGGGCTTCGAGGCACAGCTTCGTCGTGAGGCCGGTCTTTAGAGAGCTGACGTTTCACCCCGATATCTTTAGTGGAGAGCACGATGCCTGAAACGCAGCAACTACACGTCAACGTCCGGCTGGAGGATGGGTCGTTGTGGGCCACGGTTGACGAGTATCCGGGCGTGTTCGCCACGGGCGACGATCTCGAAGAGCTTCGAGAAAGCCTGCAAGAAGGAATCGCGCTCGTGCTGGCCGATCCGCGCGAGGAGCCTCCGACGGTGACGCTCGCGCCGCTGCACGGCGAGCCGGTTACGACAACCGTCAGCGCCGAGCTTCTTGACGCCTGATCGTTACACCGCGAGCTCGCCCATCTTGACTCCCAGGGGTCGACCTGCGAGCTTGCCCCCATGCCCGACCCTCGCACAGCCCCCTTCGGCGCCGTGCTCCTCAGCGACGTCGTCCGGGCGATCGAGATCGACCCGGACTACCCGGACGCCACGGACGGGGAATTCCATCTGGTCCGCCGTCACTTCGATGTCCGGGCCTTCGGGGTGAACGGGATCACGGGGAACGCGGGCGAGGAGATGGTCGAGCCCCATCACGAGGCCGACGACGAGGTCAACCGCACAGACGGCCACGAGGAGCTGTTCGCGGTGATGAGCGGGCACGCGGTCTTCTCGGTGGACGGCGAGACGCTCGACGCCCCCGCGGGCACGCTGGTGTTCGTGCGCGACCCGAGCCTGATCCGGAGCGCGCGGGCGAAGGTCGACGGCACCTCGATCCTCGCTATCGGGGCGCGGCCGGGGGCGCCTTACGAGATCTCCCGGTGGGAGCGGGATCTCGAAGCGAAGCAGCAGGCCGGCTAGCCGGTCCGCGAGCGACCCGGGCAGCTAGCGCGAGTAGATCGCAGGCCGGTACCGCGGTTCGGGAATCGACCGGCCCGTTTCCTTGGCGGCGGTCAGCCAAGCCTGCTTGGCCCGCTCCACCTCGGCCAGAGCCTCCTCCGGCGTTGCACCGAACGCCGAGCAGGCCTCCAGGTCCGGGATGTCGGCCACATACGCCCCGTCCTCGTCGCTGTAGAAGAGATTGATGTGGTAGTCGCTCATTGTCCGTCCCCGAGCTTCAGATCGTAGCGCTCGACCAGTCGCAGAAGTTGTCGAATTTGGTAGGGCTTGGCTTGACCGCGAACCGCCTGCAGGTTCACGAGCTGCTGGAGGTCGGGGTGCGCGAACACGTGGTGGCCACCGCTCACCCGCCGCAGCTCGAAACCCAGTGCTCGGGCGAGCTGGCAGAGGTCGTCGAATGCGACGTTCGCCAGATCGCCGTGCGCGAGACGTTTCAGAAGCCTGCGCTCGTTCATGTCCGCGACCGTAGTCGCGGATTGGGATGGGTCGCTCGGTTTTAGGGCTCCGCCCGCAGCGCCCCAAGCACCCCCGCCACGCGCACCAGCTCATCGAGCATCACCCGAGCCGCCCCCTCCAGCGGCTCGTCGGCCCGGAAGATCCCGTCCTCCCCGACGCGTTCCCTGACGAAGGGAATCGAGACGACGTCCATGAGCGGGTAGGTCTTCAGCGCGATGAGCACGGGCTTGAGCAACTGCACGGCGCGGGTCCCGGCGGCGACGCCGCCATAGGAGACGAAGCCGACGGGCTTGTGCTGCCACTCGCGGTGCAGGAAGTCCAAGGCGTTCTTCAGCGGCGCGGTGTAGCCGTGGTTGTACTCGGGCATCACGAGCACGACGGCGTCGGCGGCGTCGACGCGCTGGCTCCATTCCTTCGTGTGCTGCTTGGTGTATTTCGCGAGTTTGGGGTGGTGGGGCTCGTCAAGGAAGGGCAGGCCCAGCTCGAACAGGTCGACGACGTCGATCTGGAAGGCGCCGTGCTCGCGAGCGCGGGCCTCGAACCACCGGCTGACGGGCAACCCGACGCGCCCGGGACGGGTGCTGGCGATGACGATCATGAGCGTCGGCCTTTGGTCCGGCATCGGCCCAATCTAGAAGCTCCGGCGCTACCCTCCGGAACAGCGATGTCGGACACGGGCAAGGTGGCCAAGAACCTCGAGCGCTTCGCGCAGGCGGTGGCGGCGCACGACCGCGAGAACCCGACCCACACGGCGCACGGCATCGGCCTGGCGCACTTCGACATGGAGCGCCTGGGCTTCGAGGAGGGCGAGGAGATCCTGCCGGGGATCACGATCCACGCCGACAGCGGCGTGACGGGCAACTTCCGCGTGCTCTGCGACGGCGAGCACGACCAGGAGCATGAGGAGTCGGCGGAAGAGGCGGAGGTGGTCGAGGCGGTCTCGACCCAGACGATCCCGGGCACCGCTCCGGGCGCGGCGCCGTACCCGTTCGAGCAGTAAGTCCCGGGCATTCTTTTTAAGGGCGCCGCTATCGCGGCGATGATCGGGTCGCCCTGTCGCAAGGAGCGACGGCGATCTTTGGACGTCCGGCCATCGCGATCCGGCCGCCGCGATCGCGAGACTGAAGCGCCGTGGGCGCAGAGGAGACCGTCTCGCCGCCGGGAGCCGCGCCGCCGCCGGGCGCGGCGGGCTGCCGCGGCTGGAAAGGGCACGTGATCGTCTGCGGGCTGAACCCCGTGGGCCTGCGGACGGTAGAGCAGCTGCACCTGGCGGGCGCGCGCGTGGTGGTGCTGGACGACGACACCGACGGGCGCCACGCGCGCCTGGTGCGCGGCTGGGAGATCCCGCTGCTGGCGCGCGGCGGGCACCTGGCGGAGCCGCTGTACGAAGCGGGGATCGAGGGCGCGGCGACGGTGGTGTGCGCGGAGACGAGCGACCTGCGCACGCTGGAGACGGTGCTCCAGATCCGCGACCTGCGCCCGGATGTGCGGATGGTGGCGGACCTCGACAACCCCTCGGTGGCGCACGCGGTGGAGGAGGTGCTGCGCTCGGTGGGGGTGCTGGACGTGGCGGCGCTGTTCGCGCCGGCGGTGGTCGAAGCCTGCCTGCGCCGCCGCGCGCGCGAGATCGAGCTGGGCGGCACGCGGTTCGTGGCGACGGAGGTGCGCGCCCCGCGGGCGGGCACGCTGCGCGAGCTGTACGGCAGCCTCGCGCCGATCGGGGTGGTCACCGAACCGGAGGACGAGCTGATCGCCTGCCCCGGGCGCGATCAGCGCGTCTCGGCGGGCGACCGCGTGACGCTGCTGGGCACGCACGAGCAGCTCGCGGAGGCGGGGTTGGAGGACGAGCACCCGCGCGCGCACGCGACGGCGGGCGCCGCGGCGCGCATGCGGGCGTTCGCGAAGCGCCGCGCGGGTGCGTTCGCCGAAGTCCTCGACCGCCCGATCCGGATCACGCTGCTGCTGGGCGTGCTGCTGCTGCTGGTCTCGACGCTGGTCCTGCACCTCGGCTACCGCGAGCCGCTGGGGCGCGAGCACATGCCGCTGTTCGACGCGCTCTACTTCACGGTGGAGACAGTGGCGACGGTGGGCTTCGGCGACTTCTCCTTCGCGGCGCAGCCCGAAGGCATCGAGGCCTTCGGGATCTTCCTGATCGTCGCGGGCACCACGCTGGTGACGACGCTGTTCGCGCTGCTGACGAACGCGCTGGTCAGCCGACGCCTGGCGCAGTCGCTGGGCCAGGCGCGGATCCCCGGGATGCGCGATCACGTGGTCCTGGTGGGACTGGGCAGCGTCGGCATGAAGACGCTGGAAGGCCTGCAGGCGACGGGCACGGAGGTCGTAGTGGTCGAGCGGATGGAGGGCAACCCGAACCTGGTGGAAGCGCGCGCGCTGCACGCCCCGATCGTGATCGGCGACGCGACGCACGCGCGCACGCTGGAATCAGTGAACCTGTCGAGCGCCGCGGCGGTGGCGATCCTGACCTCGGACGACCTCGCGAACATCGAGACGGGCCTCGCGGTGCGCGACCGCCTCGCGGAGCGCTGGGGCGAGGTGCCGGTGGTGCTGCGCGTGTTCGACCGCCAGCTGGGCAACCGCATCGAGCAGAGCTTCGGCTTCCGCCACGTGTGGTCGACCGCGGCGATCGCCGCGCCCTGGTTCGTCGGGGCGGCGCTGGGCCTGGACGTGCTGTTCACCTTCTACGTCGGTAGCCACCCGTTTCTGCTGGCGCGCCTGCGCGTGAGAGCAGGCGGTCAGCTGGACGGGATGGCGATGCGCGAGTTGCCCGGCACCGTGCGCGTCGTGGCGATCGGGCGCGCGGGCTCAGCGGCGCCGGAGCATCCACCGCGACGGGACACGACGCTCGCGGCGGGGGACGACGCCTACCTCGTGGGGCCCTACGCCGAGCTGCTGGAGGTGCTGCGCCACGACCGCGCCGGCGAGGCGCCGGGCCGCGCGGCCTAGCCTGGCTCGGCGCCCTCGACCCGCGCGAGGATCATCGCGACGAGCCGCTCGATCGTCGGGCAGGCCAACCCGTGGCGCCCGGCGGCGCGCAGCACGGAGCCGGGGATCGCGTCGACCTCTGGCGCCCGCCCGGCGGCGATGTCGCGCTGCATCGAGCTGCCGAGCGTGGCGTGCGCGTTCTCCAGCTCCCCGATGGCCTTCTCGGGATTGACGTTGTCGGCCCCCTCGGCCTGCCCCACGGCGCAGGACTCCTCGATCGCGCCGACGAGGTCGGCGCGCAGCTCGGGGGTGTCGCGGATCTCGCCGAGCAGCTTGTCGTAGGCGCTGGTGGTGCAGGCGAGCGCGTTGAGCCTCACGAGCTTCGACCACATCACCTGGGCTTCGGCCCGGGCGCCGATGGGCCGGTCGGCGCGCGCAGAGACGCCGGCGTCGGACAGCGCCTCGATCAGCGCGTCCATCCCGGGCCGGGCGGACTCGTAGCGGCTGGCGGCCTCGACGAGCAGGAAGGGGCTGGTGTGCACGACTACGCCGGGCTCGGGCCGGTCGGCCTCGACGCGGATCGTCCCGGCGAGCACGGTCTCGGGGGCGAAGCGCTCGCGCAGCAGCGCGACGTGGTCGAGCCCGTTCAGCAGCGGCAGCACGATCGGGGGAGCGGTGGCGACCCGGTCGAGCGCCTGCTCCAGCCCGATCGCCTTCGTGGCGACGATCAGCGCATCGACCTCCTCCTCCAGGCTGCTCACGGCGCGCGGGCGCGCCTCGAAGTCGCCGAGCTTCACGCTGGAGATGCGCAGGCCCCGCTCGGCGATCGTCTCGGCGGTGGACTCGCGCGCGACGACGGTGGCCTCCTGCCCGGAGCGCTCCAGCGCCCCGGCGAGCAGGCCGCCGACGCCGCCGGGGCCGAGCACGGCGATCCTCATGAGGCGGCGGCGCCGACGCGGGCGCCGGGGTCGATCAGCACGCGCGGCTCGACCAGCACGCCGGGGTTCATCACCCCGCGCGGGTCGACGGCGGCTTTCGCGCCGGCGAACGCCAGCGCGAAGGGCTCGGGCCGCTGCGCGTCATACCAGGGGCGGTGATCGCGCCCGACGGCGTGGTGGTGGGTGATCGTGCCGCCCTCGGCGATGATCGCGTCTGAGACAGCGCGCTTCACGGCCGTCCACTGCGCGGCCTCCTCGCCCCGCCGCGCGGGGGCGATCGCCGTGAAGTAGACGGCGGGGCCATCGGGGTAGACGTGCGTGAAGCGGGCGGTGACGCGACCGCCCTCGCCGCAGACCTCGCGCAGCGCCTCCTCGCCGGCGGCTTTCACGCGCTCGTGGAAGAGCGCGAAGCGATCCCAGGTGATCGCGGTCTCGAACGTCTCGGCGAGCACGCCCATCGCGACGAGCGTGTCGCGCACGTAGGGGGCTCCCAGGAACGCCTCGCGCCAGGAGCCGACGGCGTCGTCGCCCCCGCCCGCGCCCTCCCCGCCCGCGGCACCCGCGCGCTCGGGCACGACCCCGCCGTGCCCGGCGCAGATCTGAAGTGCCCGCGCGAGCGCATCGTCGACGGGGTGGTCGGTGGACTCGAAGCCCAGCACGAGCAGCGCGTGGCTGCCGTCGCCCGCCATCGTCATCGCGGCCTCGCGCGCGTCTATGAGACGGCAGTTCGCGGGTTCGAGGCCCGACTGCGACAGCTCGCGCACGCACTCGGCGCCGGCGAGGAAGCTCGCGAAGCGCACGCCGGCCGAGCGGCGGTGCTCGGGCCGTGGCTGCACGCGCATCCAGGCCTCGGTGATCACGCCGAGCGTGCCCTCCGAGCCGGCGAGCACGCGGTCGGGCGAGACGCCGGCGCCGGAGCCCGGCAGGCGGCGCGACTGCCACAGGCCCGCGGGCGTGATCGCGCGCGCGGACTCGACGTAGTCCTCGATGTGGGTGCGCCCCATCGCGAAGTGGCCCGCGGCGCGCGTGGCGATCCAGCCGCCGAGCGTCGAGTACTCGAAGGACTGCGGGAAGTGGCGCAGGGTCAGCCCGTGCTCGGCGAGCTGCGCCTCCAGCGCCGGGCCGGCGGCGCCGGCCTGGATGCGGGCGGCACGCGAGACCGGGTCGACCTCCAGCAGGCGGTCGAGCGCGCGCAGGTCGAGCGAGACGGCGCCGTTGAAGGAGGAGGGGACCTCGGGGGTGACGCCCCCCACGACGGAGGTGCCTCCTCCGAAGGGAACTACGGCGACGCCCTCGCCGGCGCACCACTCCAGCAGCCGCTCGACCTCCGCCTCCTCGCGCGGGCGCGCGACGAAGTCGGGTGGGTGCCGGAAGCGCCCGCGGAAGCCGCTGACGACGTCGAGGTAGGACTTGCCGAGCGCGTGCGAGGCGCGCGCGTGCTCGTCGCTTTCGCAGATCTCCGCGAGCGCCGGTGGCGGCGCGACGCGTGGGCCGGGCAGCGTCGTCTGCGAGAGCGGCACGGGCTGCTCCAGGTCGGTCAGCTCGAGCCCCAGGTGCTCCGCGGCGAGCTGCGCGGTCTGGCGTTGGGCATCGGGCGCGAGCTGCTGGTCCTCGTAGCCCCAGCCCCAGTGCTTGAAACGACGAATGTTCACGCGCGCGAGTCTATGCTCACTAGCCTGTCGTCACCCCCCGCGGGGGATCGAACATGTCTGCACGACCCGGCCACCAAACCTCCACCGAGCTCCCCGAGGTGCTCGCGCGCGGGCCGTGGGAGTTCGATCAGGTCAAAGCGAGCTGGCGCACGGATGAGTTCGAGCCCTCCGCGCGCCATACGCAAGCGGCGGACGCAGCGATCGCGGGGTTGCGCGAGCGGGGCTCGCCGAGCCACGACGGCGTCTCGGCGCGGTTGGTGGACTTCCGTGCGGACGACCGCGGCCTGGAGATCGAGCTGCAGCCGTTGCGCTGGGCGCTGCGGCTGGTGGCGGGCGACGCCTCGCGCAGCATGGCGGCACTGTGCGTGACGCGCTCGGCGGATGGCCGCTGGCTGGCGGGGCGGCGCGCTCCGTGGGTCGCCTCCTGGGCCGGGCGCTGGGCGTTGGGCGCGGGCGGAGCGGTCGACCTGGGTGAGAGCCCGACGCACACGCTGGTGCGCGAGCTGGACGAGGAGTGGTCCGTCTCGCCGGAGCGCGTGCGCGGCGAGGCACTGATCTCGCTGCCTCAGAAGATGGTGATGTTCGTCGGGCAGGCGTGGATCGCGGAGGGTCAGGAGGACGCGGTGACGCCCGACGACGAGCACGACGAGTTCGCGTGGTGGCCGGCGGAGATCGACGACTGGCCGGCGGAGGCGGGCGAGGCGCTGCCGCGGATGGCCCGCTGGCTGTCATCGGAGTGACCGCGGGCCCGCTGACATTCGAGCGCCTGAAGTGGACCTCCTTCTTTCACTCCTGCGTCTACGTTGCGCTGCTGATCTGCGCCTTCGCCGCGGGCAACCCGCAGCCGCTGACATTCGTGCTGGGCCTCGCGCACGGACTGCTGTGGATCTTCATGTCGCTGGCGTGCCTGGCGGCGGCGCGGCTGCGGATCGTCTCCCTGCGCCTGGCGGTGGCGGTCGCGGTTCTGGGCGGGGTCGGGCCCTTCTTCGGCAGCTATGAGTTCATCCGAGAGCAACGCGCACGGGCCGCGCTAGAGTAGGGAATCAATGGCCACAGGCACCACGGCGGAGCAGATCATCGACGTCGTGACCCCTGCCGCGGGCGAGTCGGTCAGCGAGGGAACGATCCTCGAATGGCATGTCAAGGTAGGCGATCACGTCAAGCTCGACGAGACGATCGTCGAGATCTCGACTGACAAGGTCGACGTCGAGCTACCCTCGCCCGCCGGCGGCGTCGTGACGGAGTTGCTGGTCGAGGAGGGAGACACGGTCACGGTGGGCCAGGTGATCGCGCGGATCGCGGTCGGCGACGGCGCGGCGGCAGCGGCGGCGCAGCAGGCCCCGAACGGCGCCGGCGACGGCAACGGCGCCTCCGCAGCCGCTGAGCCCGGGACGACCGAGCCCGCGGTGGCCTCCTCCGCGAGCGACGAAGGCGGCGGTTCCGAGACCCCGGCGACCCCCGCGCCCGCGCCCCCGAGCGGCGACCTGGTCGACGTGGTCACCCCCGCGGCGGGCGAGTCGGTCACGGAGGGAACGATTCTCGAATGGCGCGCGCAGGTGGGCGAGGCGATCAAGTCGGGGGACACGATCGTGGAGATCTCCACGGACAAGGTCGACGTCGAGCTGCCGGCGCCGGCGAGCGGCACGGTGGCGGAGCTGCTGGTGTCGGAGGGAGACACGGTCACGGTGGGCCAGGTGATTGCGCGGATCGCGGCGGGCGACGCGGGCGCGGCAAGCGCACCGCGCCCAAGCGACGGCGGCGCGGCGGGAGCCGGCGACGCGGCGGCGCAGCCGGCGGCCATGGCGCCCCCGGAGGATCTGAAGATCTCGCCGGTGGCGGCGCGCGTGGCGCAGGCCGAGGGCGTAGACCTGGCGCAGGTGCAGGGCAGCGGCCCGGCGGGACGGATCGTGAAGTCGGACGTGCTGTCCGCGGCGAACGGCGCCCCGGCGGGGACGGCGGCGAACGGGGCTTCGGCGCCGAGCGCGCCAGAGACGCAGCTGATGCGCGGCGGCGCGGCGGCGCTGGCACGCTACATGGAGCAGTCGCGCTCGATCCCGACGGCGACGAGCTTCCGCACGCTGACGGTGACGAGCCTCGACGGGCGCCGCAAGGAGCTGAAGGCGGCGGGCAGGAAGGTCTCGTTCACGCACCTGATCGCCTACGCGATCGCGCGCGCGGCGGACGACATGCCGGTGATGGCGAACCACTTCGAAGAGGTCGAGGGCAAGCCCCACCGCGTGGTGGACGGCCAGGTGAACCTTGGCCTGGCGGTGGACGTCGAAAAGAAGGACGGCACGCGCACGCTGATGGTGCCGGTGATCCGCGACGCGGGCCGGATGCCGTTCGAGCGCTTCGTGGCGGCCTATGACGCGCTGGTGGAGAAGGCGCGAACGAACACGCTGACGGCGGATGACCTGCAAGGCGGCAACCTGACGCTGACGAACCCGGGCGGGATCGGCACGATCGCCTCCGTGCCGCGCCTGATGAACGGCCAGGGCACGATCGTCGCGACGGGCTCGATCTCCTACCCCCCGGGCCTGCAGAACATCGGCGAGATGATCGGCGCGGAGAAGGTCATGACGATGACCTCGACGTACGACCACCGCATCATCCAGGGCGCGGAGTCGGGCCGCTTCCTGTCACGGGTCGAGGAATATCTGCAGGGCGAGCGGGGCTTCTACGAGGGCGTGTTCGCCTCGCTGGGCGTCGAGCTGGGGCCACCGCCGCCGTTGCCGGCGCCGGTGGCGGCTGCCGCCGCGGCTTCGGCGGCGGCCCCGCAGCCGACGGGCCAGCCGGTGGGCGAGGAGCTGCTGCGCGCGGTGCAGGCGGCGACGGTGCTGGTCAGCCGCTTCCGCAGCCACGGCCACCTCGCGGCGCGCCTGGACCCGCTGGACACGGAGCCGGAGGGCGACCCGGGCCTGGACCCCGAGCCGCTGGGCCTGACGCCGGAGATCCAGGCGCGGATCCCGGCGAAGGTGCTGAACATGTACGTGCCTGGGGCGACGCTGGCGGACGCACTGCCGCACCTGCGCGAGACCTACTGCGGCACGATCGCCTACGAGATCGAGCACATCGCCTCCCACCGCCAGCGCGTGTGGCTGCGCGAGCACATCGAGTCGGGGGCGTTTCGCGAGCCGCTGACGAACGACGAGAGCCGCTGGCTGCTGCGCCGTCTGGTGAAGGTGGACGCGCTGGAGCGCTTCATGCACAAGGCCTACCTGGGGCAGCACCAGTTCTCGATCGAGGGCCTGGACATGACGGTGCCGATGGTCGACGAACTGATCAAGCTGTCGGCGGCGCACGGCGGCAAGGAGGTCGTGATCGGGATGGCCCACCGCGGCCGGCTGAACGTGCTGGCGCACAACCTCGGCCGCCCCTACGAGACGATCTTCGCGGAGTTCGAGGGCGCCTCGACGCTTGAGGCGGTGACGACGATCCCGCAGGGCGGCACCGGCGACGTCAAGTACCATCACGGCACCCAGGGCACCTACGACCTGGACAACGGGGGCACGATCCGCGTGAACCTCGAGTCGAACCCGAGCCACTTGGAGTACGTCTACCCGGTGGTGGTGGGCGCGACGCGCGCGGCGCAGACGACGCGCCAGGGCCCGCGCGCGCACCAGGACACCGACGCGGCGGTGCCGATCGCGATCCACGGCGACGCCTCGTTCCCGGGCCAGGGCGTGGTCTCGGAGACGCTGAACCTGCAGGCGCTGGACGGTTACAAGGTCGGCGGCACGGTCCACATCATCATGAACAACCAGATCGGCTTCACGACGGACCCCGACGACGCGCGCTCGACGCGCTGGGCCTCGGACCTGGCGAAGGGCTTCGACGTGCCGATCGTGCACGTGAACGCCGACGACGTGCAGGCCTGCATGAGCGCGGTGCGCCTGGCGTTTGCGTTCCGCGAAGAGTTCGGCCACGACGTGCTGATCGACCTGATCGGCTACCGCCGCTTCGGCCACAACGAGTCGGACGAGCCCGCGTACACGCAGCCGGAGATGTACGTGAAGATCAAGAACAAGAAGCGCGTCACGGAACTGTGGGCGGACCGGCTGGTGGCGGAAGGCGTCGTCTCCCAGGAGGAGGTCGACAAGCAGGCGCAGGAGGTGTGGGACAAAATGACGCTCCTGCACCAGCGCCTGAAGGCGAAGATCCAGGCGGCGAGCGAGGAGCACCCCGAACAGCCGACGGGCGAGTACGAGCTGGACCGCTCGCCCAGCCCCGAAGTGGACACGGCGGTCCCGGCGGAGCGCCTGCGCGAACTGGGCGAGCAGCTGATGCGCGTGCCGGAGGGCTTCACGGTCCACCCGAAGCTGGTCAAACAGCTGGAGCGCCGCCGCGAGGCGCTGAGCGGCGAGGGCGAGGAGGCCCACATCGACTGGTCGCACGCGGAGGCGCTGGCGTTCGCCTCGCTGTTGACGGAAGGCACGCCGATCCGCCTGACAGGGCAGGACACCGAGCGCGGCACGTTCAGCCAACGCCACATGGTCCTGCACGACGCCAAGACGGGTCAGACGGTGTGCCCGATCCAGAGCCTCCCGGACGCGCTGGCGCCGCTTGAGCTGCACAACAGCCCGCTCTCGGAGCTGGCGTGCATGGGCTTCGAGTACGGCTACAGCCAGGAGGCGCCGGAGACGTTCGTGCTGTGGGAGGCCCAGTTCGGCGACTTCGTGAACTCGGCGCAGGTGATCGTCGACCAGTTCATCACCTCTGGCCTGGCGAAGTGGGGCCAGACCTCGCGGCTGACGCTGCTGCTGCCCCACGGCTACGAGGGCTCGGGGCCGGAGCACTCCTCGGCGCGCCTGGAGCGCTTCCTGCGCGCGGCGGCGGAGGGCAACATCCGCGTGGCGAGCCCGACGACGCCGGCCCAGTACTTCCACCTGCTGCGCCGCCAGGCGCGGATCGCGAAGCAGCGCCCGCTGGTGGTGATGACCCCAAAGTCGCTGCTGCGCCTGCCGCAGGCGACGAACACGGTCGCCGACATGGCGGAGGGCACGCGCTTCCAGCCGGTGCTGGCGGAGCCGGGCGTCGACGACGCCCAGGTGACGCGCCTGCTGCTCTGCACGGGCAAGATCTACTACGACCTCGTCGGCCACCCCGACCGCGCCTCGCACCCGGGGCTGGCGGTGGCCCGGGTCGAGCTGCTCTACCCCTTCCCGGAGGCGCAGATCCTCGAGCTGCTGCGCCGCTACCCGAAGCTCCAGGAGGTCGTCTGGGTGCAGGAGGAGCCGCGCAACGCCGGCGCCCGCGCGCACATGTTCCCGCGGCTGATGCAGATCATGCCCCACGAGATCCGCTTCGGCTTCATCGGCCGGCCCGAGCGCGCGAGCCCGGGCGAGGGCTACCCCGCGGCGCACCTCGCGGAACAGAGCCGCATCGTCACGACGGCGATCGACCTCGACAAGGCGATCTCGCAGTACCCCCGCAAGACGCCGGGGCAGCGCTGATGTGGGCCTTGTGGAAGCGCTGGCTGGCGATACGCCGCCAGAAGAAGCGCAAACGCCTCGCCGGGCGCTAGCGCCCTTTCCACACGGGCTCGCGCTTCTCCTTGAAGGCGCTGGCCCCCTCCTTGGCGTCCTCTGAGGTCATGACGGGGCCGGTGATCTCGCCCTGCTTGTGCCACATCTCCTCGCTGCTCCAGTCGAACTGCTCCTGCAGGATCCGCTTGGAGCCGATCAGCGCGAGCGGGCCGCTCTTGGAGAGCTGGGCCGCCAGTTCGAGCGCGACGTCGACGGCGGCGCCGGGCTCGGCGAGGCGGTTGACGAGCCCGAACTCGTGGAAGCGCTCGGCGGGCATGGGGTCGCCGGTGAGCGCCAGCTCCATGACGACGTGGTAGGGCATCCGCTTCGGCATGCGCAGCAGCGCGCCCGCGGCTGCGATCAAGGAGCGTTTCGCCTCGGGGATCCCCATTTTCGCCCCCTTCGCCGCAACGATCAGATCGCAGGCGAGCGCGACCTCCAGGCCGCCGGCCAGCGCGAAGCCCTCGATCGCGGCGATCAGCGGCTTCTTCGCGGAGCGCTGGGCAATCCCGGCGAAGCCGCGATCCTCGAAGTAGGGCGTTTCGCCCTTGACGAACGCCCCCAGGTCCATCCCGGCGCTGAAGAAGCCGCCGTTTCCGTGAAGGACTCCGACGGCAAGGCCGTCTTCGTTGTCGAGTTCGTCCAGCGCGTGCGCGATGCCCTCGGCGACGGCGCCGTTCACGGCGTTGCGCACCTCGGGGCGGTTGATCGCGATCAGCAGGATGTTGCCGCGCCGCTCGGTGGTGACGGCTTCGGCGGTGTCGGGGGCGCTCATGCTGGCTCCTTGCTGGGTACGTGCGGCGGACGGACGACGACGACTCGGCAAGCCTATCCGCGCGGTGGCGGCGGAGGGGCGGGGGTCGTGTCGCCGGCCTGCGGCTGCGCCGCGGGCGCCGGGGTGCTGTCGGCGGCCTGCGGCGGCGGCGCGGGCGAAGGCGTCGCGGAGGACGCATGCGGCGCGGAGATCTCGCTGGCGGCGGGCGGCGGAGGCGGCGTCTCGCCGCTGGCGCCCAGGTCGAGCGACTGGCGGAACTCGCGGATGCCCTGACCGAGCGCGCGGGCGAGTCCCGGCAGGCGCTTGGGGCCGAGCACCACGAGCGCGACGACGGCGATGAACAGCAGGTGGACGGGGCTCTCGATCCCCACGCCCCAAGGCTAGCCAAGACGGCCGACCGTGACCGTAGCCTCTGCGAACGTGGCGAGCGAACAGGCGCGCTCCACGCGCAGCTACCCCCCGCCGGGGGACCCCGAGCCGTTCTGGCCCGCGCAGCTGACGGTGCTGGCGGCGATCGTCGTGCAGGTGCTGCTGCCGGCGCGCCTGACGGCCGGGCCGGAGTGGCTCGTGCCCGGCGTGGAGGGGGCGCTCCTGGTCGGGATGCTGGTCGTGACGCCGAACGTCGTCGAGGAGGAGCACCCGCGACGGCGGCGCATCGCGCTGACCCTGACGGCGCTGGTGGGCGCCGCGAACGTGTTCTCGCTCGCGGAGCTGACCCACTTCCTGCTGCACCACAACGTCCAGGACGGGCGCAGCCTGATCGTCTCGGGCGTGCTGATCTGGCTGACGAACCTGCTGGTCTTCTCGCTGTGGTTCTGGGAGATGGACCGCGGCGGGCCCGGCAGACGCGCGGAGGGCCGGGACGGGCCGCCGGACTTCCTGTTCCCGCAGATGAGCGACGACACGATCGAGCCGGCGAACTGGCGCCCGAAGTTCGTGGACTACTTCTACGTGGCGCTGACGAACAACACGGCCTTCAGCCCGACGGACACGATGCCCCTGACGGGCATGGCGAAGCTCGTGATGGGCGTCCAGTCGACGGCGTCGTTCCTGACGGTGGGGCTGATCGTCTCGCGCGCGGTGAACATCCTCTAGAAGGCCTCGGGGAGGCGCGCGCGGCCGATGCCGAGCTGTTTCGATTGTGTGAACTTATTCGAGCAGTGGTAAGGTCGCGCGCGAGCCCGGCGGCGCATTCACAGGCCGCGGGCGATCCAGCACCACGGGGGAAAGGAAGCGCGATGGCTAGTGGCATCGATGTGACGTTCCTGCGCGACACGGCGCACTTCGCCGAAGACAAAGACCAGCCGGAGCACACGGCGGCGATGCTGGCGGAATTCATCGGGGGCGCGAAGCAGACCCTGGACGTGGCGATCTACGACCTCAAACTGACCGAAGACAGGTCCGCGAAAGTTGTGGATGCCTTCAAGCAGGCCGCGGGGCGGGGCGTCACGATACGCATCGGATACGACGCGGACAAGCCGGCCGAACAGACCACCGCGGCGTTCGCCGCGCTCGGCGCGGACCCCGCGCCGCCCGGCACGGAAGTGTGGCTGAAGGCCAACCTCAAAGACGTCGCGGGGATCACCTTCAAGCCGATCATCTCGCCGGGCCAGCACCTGATGCACAGCAAGTACGTCGTGCGCGACATCGACGGCGAACACCCGGCCCTGTGGATGGGCTCGGCGAACTTCACCGACGGGGCCTGGACGCGCCAGGAGAACAACATCGTGCGCTTCGCATCCTCGGCCGTGGCACAGGCCTACCACGCCGACTTCGAAGAAATGTGGGAGGAGGGCAAGATCACCGGCACGGGCAAAGGCGCGGGCGGCACGACCGTCGGCGGCGTCACCGTCGGCTGGGAGTTCTCACCGGCGGGGGGCAAAGCGATCGACGCCCACCTCGCCGCGACGATCGCGAAAGCCACCGGCAAGGTGCGCATCTCCTCGATGGTGATCACCTCCGGCGCCGTCCTGAGCGCGCTGAAAGCGGCGATCGGCCGGAACGTCGTCGTTGACGGCGTGTACGACGGCGGCGAGATGCAAGGCGTTGAAAAGGACTGGCGCAAGGCGATCGAGGAAAAAGGGAGCGAAACCAGCAAGGCGAAGCTGGCGGCGTTCCAGGAGATCAAGACGCATCTGAAGCAGAAGCCGTCGGCCGGCTACACCGAAGACGGCCCTCACGACTTCATGCACAACAAGGTGCTCGTGGCGGACGAACAGCTCGTGGTGACCGGCAGCTACAACTTCTCCGAAAACGCCGAGGGCAACGCCGAGAACCAGCTCACGATCGAGGACGCGGGAATCGCGAAGTCCTACGCGGACTACATCGCGACGCTGATCGCGAAGTACCCCAGCCCCTGAGCGGCCGGGCGGGCGCTCGCTACCGGGCCATGCTGGGCTCGAGCGCGAGCGCCTGCTCGATCAGCTCGCGAACCTCCTCGCCGGCGCCGAGCGCGGCGGCGCGGCGCAGCGCGTCGAGCGCGCCCTCGCGGTCCACGAGCCGCAGGCGCAGGCGCCCCAGGCGCTCCCAGGCGCCGGCATCGTCGGGGCCGCGATCCGCGGCGCGGGCCGCGGCCTCCTCCGCGAGGTCGATCGCGCCGATGTCCTCGTAGATGCGCGAGGCGAAGCGGTGCGAAGCCGGCCGCACTCCGTCGACGCGCGCCCAGTCGCGCACGGCGCGGGCGGCGGCGTCGAGCTTGCCGCCCTGCCAGAAGGCAAGCGTCATCAGCCTCAGCACCGCGACGTTGTCGGGCTCGGCGTCGCGTGCGTAGATCAGCCGCTGCGCGGCCAGGTCGTACTCGCCTTCGGCCATCGCGCGCTGGGCCGCGAGCGTGAAGCGCTCGACGCGCTCCTCGGCGGGGTCGGGCTTCGAGAAGTCCACGAAGCGCAGGCTGCCCGCGGGCACGGTGCGCACGCCGTGGCTGAATTTGACCCGCGCCCACTGCTGGACATCCTCCCCGCCATCGGGGTCCTCGGTGAAGTAGATCCCCGCCACGGTGCCGACGCCCCACTCCGGGTAGGACAGGCAGCGGGCGTAGCGGTGCACGACCGAGTGGTCGGGCACGCGGCTGCCGAAGGGGTCGTTCTTGGCTTTGTCCGCGGCGGCTTCGCGCGCGCGCTGCTCGGCCTCATAGGCGCGGCGTCCGGCCTCTTCGCGCTCGCGCCGCGCCGCCGTGGCGGAGGCGCGCGCCGCGGCGACGGTCACTTTGCCCCCGCGCGAGCCCTCCGCCAGGCGCTCGAGCTGGTCCGCCGCCTCGTTGATCGCCTTCAGATGGCGCTCGTGCTCGAACTGGCGCCCCGCCGGGGCGATGTCGGGGTGCCAGCGCTTGGCCATGCGCCGCCGCGCCAGCTGCACGTCGCGCTTGTCGAACGGGGCCTCCAGCTCCAGCAGGAGCATGTGCTGCTCGACGTCCAGGACCGTAGTAGGCATGACCCGACAACGTTAGCGACCGATTCGACCTCCTATGCTGCCTGCGAATGTCATCTCAGTACATCTTCACGATGCACCGGCTCTCGAAGCTGCACCCGCCGGACAAGACGGTCCTCGACAACGTCACGCTCGCCTTCTACCCCGGCGCCAAGATCGGCGTGCTGGGCTACAACGGCGCCGGCAAGTCGACGCTGCTACGAATCATGGCGGGCGCCGATCAGGAGTACCGCGGCGAGGCGCAGCTGGCGCCGAACGCGACCGTCGGGATGCTGGAGCAGGAGCCGCAGCTTGACGAGTCCAGGGACGTGAAGGGCAACGTCGAGCAGGGGGTCGCCCAGACGAAGGCGCTGCTGGACCGCTTCAACGAGCTGGCGGCGAACTACTCCGAGGAGGTCGAAGAGGAGTTCGGGCGCCTGCAGGCGCAGATCGAAGCCGCGGACGCCTGGAACCTCGACACGCAGCTGGAGTACGCGATGGACGCGCTGCGCCTGCCGCCGCCCGAGGCCGACGTGAGCGTGCTCTCCGGCGGCGAGCGTCGCCGCGTCGCGCTCTGCCGGCTGCTGCTGAGCGCGCCTGACCTGCTGCTGCTGGACGAGCCCACGAACCACCTCGACGCCGAGTCCGTGGCGTGGCTCGAGCAGCACCTCGCCGAGTACAAGGGGACGATCGTCGCGGTCACCCACGACCGCTACTTCCTCGACAACGTCGCCGGCTGGATCCTCGAGCTCGACCGAGGGCGCGGCTTGCCCTACGAGGGCAACTACTCCAGCTGGCTGGAGCAGAAGCAGGCGCGCATGGCCCAGGAGGAGCGCTCGGAAAAGGGCCGGGAACGGACGATCGCCGCGGAGCTCGAGTGGGTGCGGACGAACCCGAAGGGCAAACGCACGAAGTCCAAGGCCCGTCTCGCGCGCTACGAGGAGCTGATCGCCGAAGAGCGCAACGTGAAGCTGGAGGAGGTCCAGATCCACATCCCGCCGGGGCCCCGGCTCGGTGAGAAGGTGCTGCGCGCGAACCAGCTGCGCAAGGGCTTCGGCGAGAAGCTGCTGATCGAGGACCTCAGCTTCGACCTGCCGCGCGCCGGCATCGTCGGGGTGATCGGCGCCAACGGCGCCGGCAAGACGACGCTGTTCCGGATGATCACCGGCGAGGAGTCGCCCGACGGCGGCACGCTGGAGCTGGGCGAGACGGTGCAGCTCGCCTACGTCGACCAGTCGCGCGACGCGCTCGACCCCGCGAAGACCGTCTGGGAGGAGATCTCCGAAGGCTACGAGCACATCAAAGTCGGCGAGCGCGAGGTCAACTCGCGCCAGTACACGGCGGGCTTCAACTTCAAAGGCTCGAGCCAGCAGGCGAAGATCGGCTCGCTCTCGGGCGGCGAGCGCAACCGCGTGCACCTGGCGAAGCTGTTGCGCAGCGGCGGCAACCTGCTGCTGCTCGACGAGCCCACGAACGACCTCGACGTCGACACGCTGCGGGCGCTGGAGAACGCGCTGCTGGAATTCCCCGGCTGCGCCGTGATCATCTCCCACGACCGCTGGTTCCTGGACCGTATCGCGACGCACGTGCTGGCGTTCGAGGGCGACTCGCAGGTGAGCTGGTTCGAGGGCAACTTCGAGGCCTACGAGGAGCACCGCCGCGAGACGCTGGGCGAGGCGGCCGATCGGCCGCACCGGATCACCTACAAGCGCCTTGTCCGCGGCTAGCGCCTCGACCGCCACGACGGTGTTCGATCGCGACACCGCCGTGAGCCCGCTGTCGCGAGCCGAGGAGGCGGTCGCGTTCGCCGCGGAGGTCTCCCCCGACTGGCGCGCCGGGCGCGGGCCGCACGGCGGCTACCTGGCGGCGATGCTGCTGCGCGCGCTGACCGAGGCGATCGCCGACCCGAGCCGCGCGCCGCGCTCGCTGACGATCCACTACGCCCGCGCGCCGCAGCCCGGGCCGGTGCGGA
>Ga0335072_10001407_pt1 | contig 39178 bp, 33 predicted proteins | sample Lox_Sample_21_FD_206725 | JGI IMG/M metagenome (GOLD analysis project Ga0335072, IMG submission 206725) | Soil microbial communities from Loxahatchee National Wildlife Refuge, Florida, United States - Lox_Sample_2.1 | ecosystem: Environmental > Terrestrial > Soil > Wetlands | place: USA... | reverse complement strand
CATTACGCATGGCAACCCCCATACAACACGAGCCGCTGCAATACACCCGCCCGAGCTTTCCGATCCAGCTCCGGTTCTCGTACACCGCCGAGATGTACGATCAGGTCATTCAAAACGGGACGGGCGAAACCGTCGAGATCAGCAGCCGTCAGATACGAGTCCGTCCGATCACACTTTCTACCTGGGGCGCGGCCGATTTTGTGATGGCGCTCGATTGGCCCGCCACACTCGAGGATGGCACACGTCTTCAACTGGTGCTCCGGGCGCGTCCCATCGAGCCCGGGCCGACGATCACGAGACTTCAGATTGTGAAGCACGAATTCCGCACGAGGCGAACCTTGGAACGCCGGATGGTGGTTGATTTGCGCCTGGCGGCTTCCGCCGCCGGCTAGGCTATTCCTCGCGTAAGGCTTTCATCGGGTCGACCGATGCCGCGCGCCACGAGGGCGCCAGACCGCCGATCGCGCCCACCAGCAAAACGGCTATCGCCACCAACAGATACGTGATTCCATCCAAAGCGTGAACACCGTACAGGAAGCTTTCGATGAGATGTCCGCCTGCCAGGGCGACGACGATGCCCGCGGCGAGCCCTGGGACGAGTTTTGCGGATCCGAGAAGCAGAACGCGGATCAGGATGCTCTGCCGGGTCGCCCCCAAGGCGAGGCGAAGCCCGAACTCTTTGCGCCGGTAGCCGACAACTTGTCCCAAGACGCTGTAAAGACCCGCGATTACCATCAGGACCGCAAGACCGGCGAACGCCCCGATCAGCAGAAAGCCCAGGCGTGCTCCGAAGTTCGAGCGGTCCACCGCCTCCTGCATGGTTTGAAAGTCTTCCAGCGCCATGTCCGCCGCGGTCTGGTGAAATACTCCGCGGACCGCGGACGCGATCGTAACGCCGGCCTGTCCCCTCACCACAAAATGAACGGCCGTTTCGAGGAGAGCCGGATAGAAAACGGACGCCGCCGGAATTTGCCGATATGCCAGCGTCAGGGTTGGCTTGACTGGTTGTGCGGTGGAAGAATCCACCTGGTCGGCGATAATTCCGACGACGGTATAAGGCCGCAACATTCCGGTGGCCCGGCCTCCGAGATCGAGCCGTTGGCCCAACGCATCGCCGCCGGGGAAATACATTCGCGAGAATGTCTCGTTTACGGTGGCTACAAAAGGAGATCCGGCGTCGTCCTGGTCGCCGATGGCCCGGCCTTGGAGGATGGGAGTTCCCAACGCCCGCTCATACCCGCCGCTCAAGGCGGTCAGCTTGGCCTCAAACGGGTGTCTGGGATCGCGCTGCCGGCCGACAACGCGGAAACTGGTTTCGAGATCGACGCCCGAAAATGGCGGCGCTGTAGCCAACGCCGCGTCGCGTACCCCAGGAATGGACTGCAGGGCTTCGATGAGAGGCTTGTATACGGTAATGGCTACGGAAACCGGCTCCGTCCCAGGGGCGGAGACTGGCATGTCAGCGAAGCCGGTCGCGCCGGCCGGCATGGCAGTAAACGCGATTATGTTTGCGGTATCGAATCCCAGGCGCACGTGTTGCAAACCCCAAAGCGTGCGGAACAGCAATCCGGTGGCAATCAGGAGCAGCACCGCCAGAGAAACTTCACCGGCCACCAGCCAACCGCCGGCAGCGGCACTGACCGATCTGGCGCTGGCGCCGCGGGAAGCTCCGCGCAAAACTGCCTGCGGATCGGTCCGGGCCGCGAAGAGCGCGGGAATCACCGCCGAAAGTACGGTGCTCGCGAGAGCGATCGCGGCGAGCGCGCCGATGGCCGGCCAGTGGACCTGGATGTCGTTGCTGCGTGGAATCATTCCCTCCGGCAACTTGTGGACCGCCAGCGTGATCCAATAAGCGACCAGGCAACCAAGCGAGCATCCCAAAAGGCTCAACAGCGCCGCCTCGGCAAAGACCTGGCCGACCAGCCGGCCTGGTCCGGAGCCCAACGCGGCGTGGATCGCGAACTCATGCCGCCGCGCGAGCACGCCGGTGATCAGCAGATTCGAGACATTGGCGCAGGCGATCAGCAGGCAGAGCCCAAGGGCTGCAAGCAGAGCTAAAAAGACCGGGCGAACGGAACCGGTAACCGCCTCCAGGTAGGAGACCGCGGCGAAGTCTCCATTGGGGTCGGCATGCGGATCGGTGGCGTGGATTCGTCCGGCGATGGCATGAAGTTCGCGGGCGATCCGCGGAATGGCCGCCTGGGGCGCGGCTTTCGCCAAAATGGTGAAGAAGCGGTAGCCGCGGTCGGCGAGCATTTCGTTGGTGGGTTGCATCGGCAGCCAAAGCCCGGTCGCGATTCGCGGGCCCGCCGATTCCGGAAACCGGAAATCTTCGGGCATGACCCCCAGCACGGTCCGTTCCTGGCCGTTCACTCGCAATCTGCGGCCAACCGCCGCGTCATCGCCGAAAAGCCTCCGGCATAAGCCGGCCGACAGCACGACCACCAGCCCGCCGCCGGGACGTCCCTCCTCTTCCAGGAATGTGCGCCCGGTTGAAGGCGCTGTTCCGAGGATCGCGAACAAGTTCGGAGTCACCTCGGAGACCACTACGCCGAGCGGCGTGCCGCCCGCTTCCACCACACCGGTGTCGGTGGAGTACCCGGCGACGGAGGCCAGCAGATGAGATTGATTGCGAATATCGCGATAATCGGGCCAGGAAACGGAACCGGTCGATGCCGGGCCGGAAGCGCTGATATTTACCAGCCGGGCCGGATCGCGATAGGGAAGCCGGTGCAGCAGAACGCTCTCGGCAATGGTGAACATTGCGGCGTTGGCGCCGATTCCAAGCGCGAGCATGACCACCGCCAGCACGGTGGCTTCGCGAGAATGGCGCATCTGGCGCCAGGCATATTGCATGTAGCGCATGAAATTTGCTCCTTCATTTCCGGGATTTGCTATTCGCCCGGTAATCGACAAGCCCCACCGTTCAGCAGGCGCCGGGTTGGGTTTCGCGGCCGCCGATGGCTTGATCGCTGACGGCTCAAAGACCTTAGCGAAGCCGCGACACCCGCCCGCCGCGAACTTCGTAGACCATGTCGGACGCGGAAAGCAGTTGTGAACGGTGCGCCACCACGATCCGCGTGGGAGCCAGTTTAGCCAGCACATCGGCGATCTTGCGTTCGGAATCGGCGTCCAGATTGGCTGTTCCCTCGTCGAAAAGAATTAGAGCCGGCTTCCGGTACAAGGCGCGCGCGATCAGAATGCGCTGGCGCTGGCCGCCGGACACCTGCACTCCCATATCGCCGACCAGCGTTCCGTACTCCATGGGCATGGCTTCGATTTCGTCGTGAATGGCCGCGTCGCGCGCCGCCGCGCGGACGTCGTCCATTTCGATCCGGGGGTCGAAGAAGGCGATGTTTTCGGCGATCGATCCGGCAAGCAGGGTGTCGTCCTGCATCACGGTGCCGAAACGGTCGCGCCACGCCTGCCGGTTCGCCTGGCCGATGGAAACGCCATCGAGGAGCACTTTGCCTTGCTGCGGAGATTCGAGACCTAGCAGGAGTTTGATGAGCGTGGTTTTGCCACTGCCCGAAGGGCCCACGATGGCCACGCAGGCGCCGGCCGGAATGTCGACGGTCACGTTGTCGAGCACCAATGGCTCGGACGGTGCATACCGGAAGCTTACATTTTCCAGGCGGAGGTGTCCCGGGCCTCGGATCGGCACATGCCCGTCCGGCTGAGGTTCCGGTTCGGCGAGCATGAGGTCGTCGAGACGCCGTAAATGAACGGCGGCGAACTGGAGGGCCCAAACGCTATCGATCACGGCCGACAGCCGCTCGCGAAGCACTCCGCGATATGCCAGAAAACCGAACAGAACACCGGTGGACACAGGCGCGAAGCCCACTCCAAGCACTCCCACGGCGAGTACGCCGGCCCATTCGAGCGACGCGGCTGCCGAAGCGATTGCGCCGATGGTGGTGCGCTGGCGGCTCAGGCGGGTATTGGCGTTCAGTACGCGCACCAATTCGTTTTCCCAGACGGCAAAGCGCTGCGCTTCGCGGCCCGCCAGTTTGATGGCCTGAATGGCGCGCAGGGTTTCGAGCAGCCGGGAAACCTCTTTTCCCTCGGCGTGCAGCAGGTCTTCAGCGAGTTCGCGCTGGCGCCGCATGCCGGCGAACCGGACGCCGATTTCGATGCCGAGACCGGCCACGACAATCATTGCCAGGCGCGGACTGAAGGCGACCATCAAGACGGCGGTTACAGAGCCCACCAACAGGTCGACTACAAACGGAGCGGCCTGTTCGGTGACAAAGCGCCGGATCGCATCCACCGAACGGACACGCGAGAGGATGTCCCCCAGCATCTGCTTCTGGAAGAAAGCCACCGGAAGGGTGAAAAGCCGGCCGACCAGATGCGTTGCCACACGATGAACAAACAAACTGCTCAGTCGCGCGATGACCATCCCGCGGCACCACGACGAACCGGCCTGTACGGCCATGAGCAGCGCGATTCCCCAAAAGATCCACTGCGGACCACCTGCCGTGCCGCGCCCTTTATCGATTACATTCCGATAAGCGAACGGCAGCGCGACGATGGCGACTTGCAGCAGCACCGTCAGCCACAACATCCGGAAGGCTGAAGCGCGCAATTCCCGGTCGTCGACCCAGGCGCGGCGAAAGCTGCGTGAAAGACGCAGAGCGCCGGGGTAGAAGGCGCTGGTGGGCGTAAACTCGACCGCCACTCCCGTAAAGTGGGGCGAGATTGCGTCTAGCGGCATCTGCATCCGCCCGCGCGCCGGGTCGACTATGGTGGCGACATCCCCCTTTACCCGCTCGAGCACGACGAAGTGGTCCATGTTCCAATGCAGGATGGCGGGAAGCCGTAATTCTTTCAACCGCCGCAGCCCAATGCGGACCGGCCGGGCCGCCAGTCCGATGCCGGCGGCAAGGTTCATCAAAGTTCGTAAATTGACACCGCGGGGGGTAGCCGATACCCTGGCGCGAAACGCCGCCAGGTCGGCCTTCAGACCCCACGCGCCGGCGATCATGGCGAGGCTGGCGATGGCGCACTCGCTGATTTCGCCCTGAAGGATCAGCGGCACACGGTGCGGAGCAGCGGTTACAACGGGAGCGGCGGCCATATTAACGGCTCCCGAGGATCAGGAACATCAATCCCGAAGTTGCCAAGAGGGTAAGCGCCGCCACGATCCAGTTTTCACCGCGCAAGCGGGCAATCCAGGCATCGCCGGCCCGGCGGGTGGCGTATGCCTCGACCGCCTCGGCGCGAAAGACACGGTGATTGTCTAGCCGGGTAACTTTGCCGGTCATTGCCGCATCGCCTCGTCCACCGCCCGGCAAAGGCTTGTCCAGAGCAGCCGGCCTGCCGGTGTCAGGCTTTGGCTTGCATCGAGCGCCGGACGATAATCTTCCTGGAACCATTTGTGGTGGCGCTCGAACCGCTCTTGTGACGCCCGGTCGAGCGGGACCGATTGCCGCACCGTGGCATAGTAGCGGACCATGTTTCCCACCGCGTGGGCGCCGGTCAGAACACGGTCGATGGACCGGGTGGCGCGCTTGATGGGCGAATAATATGTCTCCCGACTCCCGCGCTCCACCAGCGGCGCGACCATCGAGTAGATGAGCAGTTGCTGGTGCGAGCACTCATGCACCAGGATTTCGCCGCAGAAGAACGGACATTCCGGCGGCTCGATGGCAATCAGGCCGGGGTGGTCGTAAGAGCTGCCGGACTGTGCGGAATGGGTGCCGCTGGGCTCGATGAGCAAACAGCCGCAGGCGGTGTCGGCCACCCATCCGCCGAACAGCGGCGCATGGGTCAGGATCGTGCGCCACCCGTTCGCGATGTTGGCGATGCGGCGCGCGGGGACGGAGCGCGGCGGCCAACCCGAATCGGTAGAGCCGGAGACCGTGCCCGAAATCCAGGGAAATCCCTCCACAGAATGCCGCAACCCGGTTGCCGTCACGTATCGCGGCGCGAGTCCACCGCTGGCGAAGACGGCCCAGGGGCCGGGCTTCGTCTGCACGGACTCCCAGCGATTCTCGGCGGTGAGCCGGAATGCGGTGCTGCCGCAATTGGTTTCGACCACGACGAGATCGCCGTCGGCGATCAGGCCGCATTCGCCGGTCAAGGGGACCAGGGAGCCGTCCAGGTAGAGCCATTGTGGAGTATCGAGGCGAGCCATCATGCTGCCGCGGCCGCCCATGCTGGCGCAGGCCGCGGCCCACTGCAAGGCGGCGAAGGTGTGTTGGCGGTTGCGGTATGCCAGCAGGGCGAGCCCGGTTTCGGGCCTCCAAGCCGTCGCTCCGCCTGGAGTGAAATCGCGGAGGCTGTCCGCCAGCAGATCCAGATGGGATTCCGCCAGCGCGCCCACAATTCGCGCTCGCGTGCTGTTCAGCCGTGCCAGGGCGAGCCCGCGCACGGCGGCGAGAGTACCAGCGCCCTGTGGCGTGGCGAAAAGAGCTGCGTGAGGGGTGAAGTCTTTCATGGGGTCTCCTAGGTCGCAAGCCGTTGCGCGAGTTCCGGCAAGGGCGTTCCATTGCGGACGAGAAAGGCGGCGATTTCGGTATACATGTCCTGCAATCCGGCGCAGTAGATGGAGTGATTGGAAAAACCGCGGGATTTGGAATAGCGGTTGATTGGCCGTCCAGCCCTGCAGATTTTCCACCAGCCGCAATCTTTGCAGCCTTCCGGCCGGATGGTGGCGGCATCGGCCTGCTCGCGCCACGCGTCCGATTCCACCAGGTTGCGCAGGTCATGGGTCGCGACGTTCAGGCCCATGGAGGCGAAGCGTGGATCGAGCGTGCGCAGCGTGTCCTCCGGGCCGAGGTCACCATTTGACGAAACGGAAATGATGTTGCGGTAATCGTCGCGGTAGGTCTGGACCGCTTCCATTGCATGGGGATCGATCATGGCGGCGAGTAATTCCGAAAAAACCCGGATACGGATTTGGGAATTCCTGTCGGCCAGCCAGGCGCGCAAAGACTCCAGCAGGAAGCGCTCGACCCCGCGGATCACGGCCTCGCCGGCCACCGAATCCCAGGTATAATCCGGCGTCAGGAAACTCAGGCGGCGCACGCCCAGATCGTGGACGAAATGCCGATAGACCTGAGCGCCATCCGCGAACGGATTGATCACCGAGAGCAAGCCCGGTTGCGGGATTCTACGCTGGGCAGCAGCCGCCTGCATGAGGCGTAATCCGGCGACGGTGCCGTCATAGGAGCTGCGGCCTTTGAGGTCGAGACGGTGGAGATCGTTCACCGGCGGTGGTCCGTCGAGTGAAATGCCTGCCGATATGTGGAAGCGTTCGAACAAATCGATCCAGCCGCCGTCGATCAGCACGCCATTGGTCTGCAATCCGAAATTGAACTGAAAGCCATCCTGGCGAGCCTGGAGGGTTTCGCACATTTCGGCGAAGCGCGGTTGGCTCATCAGCAGCGGTTCACCGCCGTGGAAGATGAGCTGAATCTTTTCCAGCCGATGATCGCGGGCGGCGCGCGCCGCGAAGGAGCCGAGGTCTTCGACGACTTTTCGGGACACCAGGGGCGGATGCTTTTTCCAGGTTTCATCGCCGCCGAAGAAGAAGTAGCAGTAGTCGCACTTGAGATTGCACCGCTCACTGATCTTGAAAACGATGTTGAGATTTTGAATTGGCATGGACGTCACCCGGAATCAAGAGAACCGAAGGATGCGGACCCTGCTGCCTCCGAGCCGGCAGAATCCGCACCCTCCGGAGATGGACCTGACTAATAGCGAAGGATCGGCTTCGGATCGGGAACGGGGTCGGTGAACTGGATGTGCAGGCTGAAACCGCCGCCACTTACCTCGTCGATATGAGCCTCAATCAAGTCCTGGGCGCCTTCGAGATCCGCATTGCTGGCGGCGCGATCGGCGATCTTTTTTTCGAGTTCAGACATATTCGTTTCCTTTATTTTTTTGTCAAGTAGCCGTCACTCTGTCCGGCTCTGTGGATGTAGTGAATCGCCACGCGCGATCGTTTCACCCGTCTCCCGGCTCGAGTACGGGGTGCGATTCGACGATGAGGGGGAACTTTCGTTCCATATCCAAGGCGGTGGAGCAGGGTTGTCTTTAGCAAACACGAGGTCCCATACCGTTTGCCGTCTTGCCCGGGAGGAGACAAAGCCAGCAATCTGGAACCGGAGGACCCTACTTTGCCGACGATGAAGGAGAACCTGGTTGTCGCCCGACAGCGATTTCAGTTTGGCGTTCATGCGCTGGTCTCGGGTTTTGGGTACGGACTCGTCAGCTACCATGGGCGGGAAGCGGCGTTCGAGGAAGTTCGCCGGCTGCGCCGCGAGCGCCGGATGCTGCTCACACCAGTGGAAGCCCACCAGATTTTCTCGCTGGTTAAGAATCTGCACAAGATTCCCGGAGAGCTTGCCGAAGTGGGGGTGTTTCAGGGCGCTTCGGCGAGGCTTATTCATGAGGCCAGCGACGGACGCCCGCTGCACCTGTTCGACACGTTTGAAGGGCTCCCCTTACCGAGCCGTAGCGACCTCCTGTCCGACGGCTCGGAGTGTGACGCTCTGGGCGAAGGCTGGTTGCGAGCGGACTACGAGAAAGTGCTGCCTTATCTCGCCGGGCTCGACAACGTCCATCTGTACAAAGGAATCTTCCCGGAAACCTCCGGTCCGGTTGCCAACAGGCAGTTTTCGTTCGTCCACCTCGACATGGACCTCTACGAGGGGACTTTGGCGGCACTGGAGTTTTTCTATCCGCGTATGGCAAAAGGCGGAGTGATTCTCTCGCACGACTACGTCATCCTACCCGGACCGACGAGGGCGTTTCAGGAGTATTTCGCCGAGCTGCCGAGTCCGATCCTCGAGCTTCCCGGCGCGCAGTGCATGGCCGTCAAGATTTAAACGGGCGGCCGTCTTTACCACGCTTCCTCGCCCGCAGGATATACAGACTCGGCAAACCGAGCGCCAGCGTGGCGGCATATCCGCCGGTTTGCATCAGCAGGATGAAGGCCAGGGCTGAAGACTTGGAGATGCCGAAAGGCGCCAGCACCGTGACGGCGACGAACTGGTAGATGCCTATATAGCCCGGCGTGGAGGGCAGTCCGCTGCCCAAGCCGAGGCCGGTAAGCAACAGAATGGCCGTGGAAAACGAGACAGCCAATCCGACCGAGTGAGTCCACGCCATCACACCCAGCGCATCGCTGATCCAGATCGCCACGGTGAAGCCGGAAAAACCGAAAAAACGGGCGGGGTTGTGGAACGCCCGCATCCCGCGCAGCACCTGATCGGCCAGGGCGCTCACGCGATGGCTAAGCGCCGGGGGTAGCGGGACACGGCGCAGCAGACTCTGGCAGAGGCCGCCGGTGTGTGGAAGAACGGCGATGGCGACGGCGCCAAGAAGAGCGATTATCGCCATGGTGCGTGCCACGGCGCCCATCCACTCGGGCTTCTGGCGCACGCCCAGCAAGACCAGCGAGGACCACAGGACCAGGGCGATGACGTCCATCAGGCGCTCGCTGAGGGCGGTTGTAAGGACGTAAGTCTTGCTTAGCGAGGAGCGGCCGCTTACCACCAGGGTGCGCACCATCTCGCCGGCGCGCGCGGGTAGGAAGGCATTGCCCATGTAGCCCGCCATGGTGGCGCAGAAGACCTCGCCCACGGGAAGCGTTTCTTCGGCATTCAGCAGAATCCGCCAGCGGAGCGCACGCAGGAAAAAGGAAAGGAACACCAACCCGAAGGCCTCCGCAATCAAGCCCCACCGGGCCCCGGACAGGGTTTTCCAAACGAGCTCCCAATCGACTCCGCGGAGCGACCAGTAGAGGAGAAACGCCGCCAAGGGAACGGCGACGAGCCAAGTCCAGAAACGCCTTCTGGAGCCGCCGCTCATCGCCCGGGCAACCACGGGCCGATGGCCACCGCGCATCTTGGATTGGCAGGAAATGACATGCGGAACAGGGACTTCACCATTATGACGCCGATCCGCGGATAGCGTCCGGGCCTTAACCAAGGCGAACTTGATTCAAGCGTTCATTGCCGCCATGCTTTGTCAGAGGGCGATAACGCCACCAGTCCATAAGTGGGAGGAAAGCGCCGATGCGGTTCGGAACCACCAATCTGCTGAACTTCAAACAGGCTTCTCAATTCAGCCTGCAAAGCCCGAAGATGGCCGTGAACCGCCTCCACGATCTGGCGTTCGGCAAACGCGACAACAGGTTTCCACGCGAAATCCGCTTGAACCTGGCGAACCGCTGTAATTTCGCTTGCCCCATGTGCTGCATCGGCCAGGCAAGGGCCGACCGCGAGGACGAGTACTTGGGCGATATGCCGTTTGCGATCGTCGAAAAAGCCACGATGGAGGGTACCCGGCATGGAGCCATCATGGATCTTTTCGGCGGCGAGCCCACGCTATATCCGCACCTGGCGGAAGTAATGCGCCTGGTTCGCGACGGGCGAAGCCTGTCCTTCATCACTACCAACGGTCTGCTGATTAAGAAGCGCGCCAAGGAAATGGTGGACAATGGCCTGAACGTTCTGTTGATTTCGCTCGACGGGTGGGACGAACCATCCTCCCTGGAGCGCGGCAAGGTGCCCGGCTCGTTCGCAGCGATCATGGACGGAATCGCCGAGATCAAGCGCCTCCGTGGCAAACGGCCGTTTCCCATTATCCGGATCTCGACTGCCATCACCAAGGTTAATTACCACAGCATCGACAAGATCGCGCACGCGGTGTATGACGCCGGGGTGCGCGACTGGCTGATCCAGAACTACTTCTTCGCTACGGATGAGATCATGCGCCGGCACCAGGAATTCAAAGACCGCACGGGTGTGGGGGACAAGGTCATGCTCCACCACATTCCCGGGAATAATTCCTACCTCAACAAGACAGAAGTGGCGGAACTGAAGGCCAGCATGGCGCGGACGCGAGCGTTCGTCGAATCGGTATCCGACATGCGGGTGAATTTCGATTGGAACCTGGATCTCGAGAAATACTATTCCCCGGCGCCTCCGAGCCCGGAATCGTCCTGTTCCTTGCCATACACGCGGGTGGACGTCTTTCCGGACGGCAGACTCGCGCTGTGCGGCGATGGATACACGATCGGCAACATCCTGGAGGGGACGATCGAGGATGCGTGGAACAGCGAACGCATGAAGGAATTCCGCCGCGTTTATGAATCGGCGCGCATCATGCCGATGTGCTTCCGCTGCTGCGGAATTACGTACGACCTGAAGATCGGCGAAATCGCGCCATCGGAAGGCCGGCAAGATCTGTTCCCGGTATTGCAGTAACGGCGCCGGCCCCTTCATCCAGAGCGCGGGACCAGCCCCATCCGCCGCCGCATCCCGCAGGCGAGTCAATAGTTCTGGTTCGTCACACCGAGCGATTCGGTAACATCCATCGCGCCAGAAATCCGGCGGGGATCGCCGTGCTCCGGCTCGAAATTGATGCGCTCCCGCTCGATCACGGGCGGCCGATGCAATACCTGGGTATGAATCGAACCCACATATTCGCCCACGATCCCGATGAAGAATAACTGCACTGCCCCCAAAAAGAAAATTCCAAACACCACAGGGGCCATGCCCACGGAGAAATTCGACCAAAAGAAGAGCTTGTATACGAGATATCCGAGAGCCACCAGAAAGCTGATGAAACCGACGGTGAAACCGGCGAACGTCGCCAGCCGCAGCGGCACCTTGGAGTGGTTGGTAATGCCGAGCATGGCCAGGTCGTACAGGGTGTAAAAGTTGTTCTTTGTGAAGCCGCGCCTGCGGGCCGGTTTGTCGAAAGGAACCAAGAAGCGGCTGTAGCCCAATTCGCAGACCAATCCGCGAAAGTACGGACAGGGGTCGCCAATTTTGCGGATATCCTCGATCACTTTCCGGTCATACACACCGAATCCGGTTGCGTCCCGCACCAGCGGCGTTTGCGACAACCGATTAATAAGCCGATAGTAGACCTTACGCACTAATTGGAAGGGCGCGAATTCGTCGCTCGAACGTTTTTGCGCCAGTACGATCTGGTAGCCTTCCTCCCACTTGCGCAAGAACCGCGGGATCATTTCCGGCGGATCCTGCAGGTCGGTAGCGATGACGACGACGGCTTCGCCCCGCGCCTGCAACGTGGCGTGATAAACCGAGCGATCGCATCCGAAGTTCCGGTTGTTGACTATGACCTTCACGCGCCTGTCGGTGCGCGCAATCTCCCGCAGGACGGCCACCGTGCCGTCTTCGGAAGCATTATCGATGAAAACCAGCTCAAATGCGTAATCGGGCAATTCCTCGCGAAAAACCCGGCACACGCGCTCGTACAACTCGCCGACGTTTCCCTCTTCGTTGTAACATCCAGCCACTACGCTGACGAATCTCATGATTTCACCTGCCCGGCATGGGGCGCAAGAACTTCATACGCCGCCAGCAATTTGCTCACGTTACGCCGCCAATCGGCCCGGTTCCCGGCAATCGCGCGATTGCATGCGGCGATTTCGCGGCGCCGGCTTCCCGAGAGGTTGGCCATCGCCAAAAGCGCCGCCGCCATCGCGCGGGTGTCGCCGGAAGGCACCAAAACGCCGCTGGATGGAGCGGCGATCCATTCGCGATTGCTGGCGCGGTCGGTAGCGATGACCGGCAAACCGGTCGCCATCGCCTCCAACAGGGAAATCGAACTGCCGTCGCTGCGGGCGAAGCTGACGTAAAAGTCTGCGGCGCGGAAGTAATCGGGGAGTTGGTCGTTTGGAACGGCGCCGGGAAGCCACACAGCGCGTTCGAGGCCGCCCGCAGAGATCAGGCGCTCCACGTCAGGCCGCAACGAGCCATCCCCGGCCAGTATCAGGCGCAAGCGAGGTTGGCTGTAGTGTGCCGCGGAAAAGCTTTCGAGGAGTGGAAGGACGCCATAAACCGACTCCCAGGATCGTGTGGAGATGGCAACCGCGCACTCCTCCCAGCCAAGTTTGCAGCGCAGTTCGAGACGGTCGGTTCCCGGCCCGAACGCATCAATGTCCACGCCCCAGGGGAACTGCACGATTCTCTCGCGGCCGACTCCCGCGACGCGATGGGCCGCCTCGGAGACTTCGTCGCAATCGGTCGCCAGCATGTCGGAATGTTGCAGTGCGAACCGGGTCGACCGGTTCCAGTTGTCGTCGCGGTGGGCGTCAACCAGCAGGTCGGATCCCCAGGAGATCGCCAGTAAGGGATGAAAACCGGCCTGTGCGGCGAGGAACGCGCAACTTTGAATGGGCCCGGCGTGAACCATATCCGGACGCGCCCGGGCGAGCGCAGCCTCGAAGGCGGGCACGATGCTCAGGTAATCCTCCGGATTGGAGATCCGCACGCCCGCCGCCAGCGGTTCCATCACGCGAACGCCGCGGGGCACGGGGCGCGCTTCGTAGCTCACCGCGTCGTCTTCGAGCCGCAGGTACCACACCTCGTGACGCGCCGCGATAGCCTCGAGAAAGCGGCGGTCGTGAGTGGTATAAGCGCGGCTGAAATAGAGAATCCTCATTGCGGCGGGCGCTCCAGAACGTTCCAGGTGAGCACTTCACCGGCGGGCACCGCGGCGCGGATACGGGCACCAAGCACTTGCGGCAAGTCGTAGGGCTTGATGGCGTGGCAGGGCGCGGGCCGAAGTACGTCGATCATGCCGCGGTCGAGAACCGTGCCTTCGGCGAGATCGCGCGCGGCACGCAGGCACCGGCGTTGCACCACGACGGTCTGCTGCTCATTTTCGGCCACTCGTTTCACCGCCGAGCCGAGCGCCAGCTCCAACTCGCGAGTGCGCTCCACCATTTCCCGCCACGCCGTTGGAGTCATCGAGAAGGGATGGTCGGGGCCTTCGCGGGAGGTGTCGTCGGTGAAGTGCTTCTCCACCACACGCGCACCCAGGGCGATGGCGCCGAGGACGGTGGCGTGGCCGGGCGTGTGGTCCGAAAGGCCCAATACCAGGTCGGGGAACATCACGGCGTAGGTTTGAAGCACGTTGAGGTGAATGTGGCGGAAGTTCTCCAGGCTGGCAGTGTAGTTGGTGTTGCATTGCATCAGCGCGAGCTGCGAATTGGAGCGCAGAATTGTGGCTACGGCGTTCTGTACCTCGCCGATTTCGGAAGCGCCAGTGGCGAGGATTACCGGCTTGCCTTTGGCGGCTATCGCGGCGAGCATTTCCGGCCAGGTGATATCGCCGGAGCCGATTTTGAAGGCCGGCACATACGGGTCGAGCATATCCACGGCATCGAAATCATACGGGGTTGAGAAATAGTCGATGCCGGCGGCGTCGCATTCGTGCTTCAGAGGTCCGGTCCACTCCCAGGGCAGGCTGGCTTCGCGATAGACCTGGGTGACGGACTTTTTCCACCGGGCCTGGTGGGAAAGCTGGCTGCCCATGGATTGGAACCCGCGCTCGCTGACGATCTTTTCAGCGCGGAAGTTCTGGAACTTGGCCGCGTCGGCGCCGCTTTCGGCTGCGAGGTGAATCAGCGCGCGGGCGCGCTCGAGATCGCCGTCGTGATTGGCGGAAATATCGGCGATGAAGTAAGCCGGATGGTTGGCGCCCACTGCACGTTTTCCGATCTGTAGTACGGGCATACGATTCTCCCTATGCGGCGGCCGCTCTCAGTGTGGTCGTGAATCCGGAGTCGCGAAGGGCACGGAAGGCCTGCAAGCCTTCGCGGATGGAGGGCAGAGGCCGGCCAAGCACAGAGGCCAGCTTGTCGGCGCGGAGCCAGGTGTTGCGCGCGCGCGGCACAGCCAGTGCGGACTCGGCCACGGAGGATTCGCGCACCAACTGCGGGTTGAATCCAAAAACCTCGGCGAGTTGGCGGGCAAAATCGTACTTGCTGGCGCGATCGTGGGAAGCAAGGTGAAGAATCCCCGATCGACCGGTGTCCAACAGTTGCGGTATCCAGCCGGCCAGGCAGTTGGCCAGCAGGGGCGAGAACACCACGTCGCGAAAGCCGGCGACGGGGGAATTGCGTTCGAGCAGTCCGAGGATCCACTCCGCCAGGCTGGTCTTGGGGAGCAGATTCCATCCATAAATGTTGAGGCGCAGAACCAGCGCCGCGGGCATCTCGCTTAACACAGCTGCCTCGGCCTGGGCTTTGCTGCGCCCATACTGATGGAGCGGACACGGCGGGTCGGATTCCACATAGCCGCCGGTAGCACCATCGAAGACCGCGTCGGTGGAGATGTGGATCAGGTGCGCTCCGAGGCGAGATGCGAGTACGGCGATCTCGCCAGGCACTTCGGCGTTGATGCGCAGGCACTCCTCCGGATGCGTTTCGCACCACTCCAGATTTGTGGCGGCGGCGCAATGCACAATGCAATCCGGCCGCGCGGCACCGAGCAGCCGGGCGAGTTCCGCGGGGTGGGTCAAATCGCAGGCAGCCGCCGAAACCCCTGGAATTCCGAAGGCGTGCTGCCGATAAACCGCGGTAACGCGATGTCCCGCACGATGGAATTCGACCGCCAGGTTCGAGCCCAGCAGTCCGCTGCCGCCGGTGACCAGCACTTTCACGCCGGCACCTCATCGAACTGGTGCATATTTTCCCAAAGCTCTTCTCGCGAAAGGAACGGCGCCATGTCTTCCAAAGGGCGCGATTCAAACGTGCCGTCGGGACGGCGGAATGCCGAAGCTTTGGGCCAGATGCCCTGCTCGGGCGAGACGTTCACCTCGCAGATGCCCGGTCCATCGCCCGCCAGCGCCTCTCGGACCCCGCTCTCGATGTCGCGGTTCGTCCGGATGCCGGAGTAACGCATGCCATAGGCCGCCGCGAGGTGCTCGAAACTCGGATTGCCGACGCCCGAGGCGGCGTCGGCTCCCACGTACCGGCGCTCGAAGAAGCTGTTCTGCGTGGCGCGAATGTTCGAATATCCCCGGTTATTGAGCACGAAGATCTGGATGGGGAGCCGGTAGTGCGCGATGGTGAGGAGTTCCTGCACGTTGAACTGGAAGCTCCCGTCGCCGGTGCAGCACAGGGTCCGGCGTTTGCCGCCGCCGAGGCAAGTACCGATGGCCAGCGGCAGGCACCACCCCATTGCGCCCCAGCCGCTGTTGGTGGTGCGCTGTCCCTTCTTCACGCGAAACGCCTGAAAGTAGCTGGTGGTATCGAGCGCGTTTCCGGTGACCATCAGGGCGGTGGAATCGAGAATGTCGGAAAGCTTGTCGTAGAAAACGTAGGTGTTGACGTACTGCGACTCGGCGTAATAGTCGGGCGTGACGGGCGGATAGCGGCGGCGCCAGCGTTCGCAGGCGGCCATCCATTCACGCTTCGGAGTCTGTGGCGCCGTCTCTGTCTGTGCCAGCATCTCCATGAGGAATTCGGCGGCGTCGGCTTCGACGGCGACATCGGGCCGCACCACCTGATGCCGCAGTTGCGCGCCGTCGATGTCCACGATCACTTTGCGTGCCTTGGGAGCGAATCCCGCAATGTTGAATCCAACCTTCTGGCAGTTGAGACCGGCACCGATTGCCACGAGGCAGTCGCAATTCTGCACCGCGAAGTTGGCCCGGCGTTGGCCGGCCACCCCGAAAACTCCCATGTTCATGGGGTGGTCTTCCTCGATGACGTCCTTGGCCGTCAGCGGGACCACGACGGGGACGTTCAGCTTGTTCAAGACGGCGCGCAGCAACTCCTGGGCACGCGCCCGATGAATGCCATTGCCGCAAAGCAGCATGGGACGGCGCGCCAGGCGGATTTCGTCGAGAACGCGGCTAACCGATTTCCCGAGCGGCTCAGAGCGCTCGCGGCGCGGCGCGGTGAATCCCGCGAGAGCCACGGGGTCTATCTGCGCGCCCTGCACGTCGAGCGGCAATTCCAACAGCACCGGGCCCGGCCTCCCGGAAGTCGCCAGGTGCCAGGCGTATTCGAGCTCGAAGCGGATGGTTTGGGGGTCGCGCACGCTCTTGGCGTACTTCGTGACAGGCTGGGCCATCCCCACGATGTTCCCCTCCTGCGGGCCGACTTGCCTGATTTGCGCGTAGTCGGCGATCAATTCCCGCTTTACCTGGCCGCAGATCACGAGGAGCGGAATGGAATCCACCCACGCGGCGGGAATGGCGGAGAGCGCATTGGCTCCGCCTGGTCCGGTAGTGACGAGACACACGCCGACGCCGTTGGTGACGCGGGCGTACCCCTCGGCAGCGACCGTGGAGGCCTGCTCGTGGTAGTTGCAGTAGTAGCGCACCTCCGGATTGCGGGCGAGGGAATCGAGAAGGTACATGATTCCGCCTCCGGAAACCAGGAACACGTCACGAACGCCCTTGTCTGCCAGAAACTGGATGACGTAGTCGGAGAGCAGCATGTTAGCGGAACGTCCTCAGCTTTCCACCGACACGGTTTCAGGTTGGGAATCGGTTTCCCCCACGAGCCGCCGTAACTGGTCCTGCGTAAGCCACTGCGGATTGGTGTTGCTGGAATATTGGAAACCCTCGGGAAGCGGGCGCCCGGGCGCCACTTCCTGATCTTTCCACCAGGGATGCATGGGCGTGATGACGTAGCGCGTGCTCAGTTCGATGCTGTGGCGGGCCTCGTCTTCCGAAATCAGCGTCTCATGCAGTTTCTCGCCGGGCCGGATGCCGATCTCGACCTGTTCGCAATCCGGAGCGATCACTTCGGCCAGGTCCACCACCCTCATGCTGGGAATTTTGGGAATGAAGACTTCGCCGCCATACATGGTCTCGATGGAATTCAGCACCAGCTCCACGGCCTGGTCGAGCGTCATCCAGAAGCGCGTCATACGGGCGTCGGTAATGGTGATTCGGCCGGTTTTTCGCTGTTCGCGGAACAGCGGAACCACGCTGCCGCGGCTGCCCACCACGTTGCCGTAGCGGACGCACGAAAAGCGGATGGGGTCGCCGCCGCGATATGCGTTGGCCTGCACGAACAGCTTTTCCGCAACCAGCTTCGTCGCCCCATAAAGATTAGTCGGACTGACGGCCTTATCGGTACTCAGCGCGAGAACACGATGCACCCGATTGTCGAGCGCCGCTTCAATTACGTTCCTGCCGCCGTTGACGTTGGTTTGTATGGCCTCGATGGGGTTGTATTCGCAGGCCGGAACCTGTTTGAGGGCGGCGGCATGAATCACGACATCCACGTTCACCATGGCCCGCCGGAGCCGGTCGACATCGCGGACATCGCCGATGAAGTACCGCATCGCGGGATGGTCGAAACCGCCCACCCGCATTTCGTGCTGCTTGAGTTCGTCGCGACTGAAGATGATCAGGCGTTTGGGACTATATCGCCGCAATAAGTGTTCGGCGCATTTTTTGCCGAACGATCCGGTTCCACCGGTGATCAGTATGGTTTTGTTTTTCAGGCTAAACATTGCAAGCTCACAAAGAACGGGATGACGGAATCGGAGAGCGCGGTCATGCGAACACCGCCTCCGCGATGCGCTGCCGCAAGTGCCAGCGATACGTCCGCCGGATCGCCTCGTCGAGCGGGATCCATTGGCGCAACCCCAGTTGCAGTCCGGCGCGCGCGACATCGGGAACGTACCGTTCCGGCGCCCGTCCGGAAACCGGGGTTGTGGCGATGTGAATTTCACTTGCCGCCGATGTCGCGGAGAGTACGCGGCGAGCCAGAGCGGCGATGCTGACGGCATCTTCGGAACCCACATTGAACGGCACGCCTGAAGGCGCGCGCAGCAGCATGGTCCAGAGCCATATGGACAGGTCGGCGGCGTAGAGATAGGAACGATACGGAGTGCCGTCTCCGGCGATACGCACCGGACCACCGGCCAAAATGTCGCGCAGGAAGTTGCCGGCGGCGTAATGGGCATCGAGCGGAAGATACGGCCCCACAAACGCGAAGAGGCGCGCGATGGCAATGCCGAAGCCTCGTGCCCGGGCGGCGCTGGCGCAAAGGAACTCGGAGGCGCGCTTGGCCTGGGCGTAAGCCGAGTGAACGTCGCTGGCGGCAGGGGCGCCGGCATAGTCTTCCGGAATGTGGCTCATGGCAGCCGGCTGCCGGCCGTACACCGCGCCCGAACTGGTGAACAGCATGCGCCGCACGCCCGCGCGCCCGGCGAATTCCAGAATCCGAGCTGTGGCGCCGATATCGAAGAGGAAGGTCGAGTAGGGATGTTCGGCATCCGCAGTGAAGGGTCTTTCGGTAGCCGCATGGACAACCAGGGGAAACGTGCCTCCCGGGAAGTGGAAATTGGCCGCCGAGCCCTCAAGCAGAGTGAGGGCGGGATCGGATGCCAGATGCGCGCGCCTCTGTTTGAAGCCTTCGGCATCGCGGGTCAGTACCGTGCACCGGATATCCAGGTTCAGCCGGCGGTTGGCCCACAACAGGCCTTCGAGCAGCCAGCTACCGACAAAACCCGTGCCACCGGTAATGAACACGCGCTCGCCACGCATCTCGGACCACAGGTCTTCGGAGTGCTGAAGGATGTGGTCGAGATCGTCCGCGAGCAGGTTTTCCATGGAGGCATCAGAGGTAGTTCATCGATTGCTGACCAGCCGCGGCAGGGCGGGGACGTCGTCCCAGAGCTTCCAGGGCGCAGCCTGGCGATTCCACAACTCGTTCAGGTGCTGATATTCGCGGTAGGTGTCCATGGCGTAGAAGAAGCCGTCGTGGCGATACGCCATGAGTTCTCCCTCTTTTGCCAGACGTTCCAGGGGCTCGTGTTCCAGAATGCACTCGTCCCCGCCGAGATAATCGAAAATCGCGCGCTGGCAGACGAAATAGCCGGCGCTGATGGAACCGTCGCCTTTGGGCTTTTCGGTGAAATTAGTGACGCAGCCTTCGCCCGCGACTTCCAGCATGCCGAAGCGCCAGATGGGAGCGACAGTGGTCACGGTGGCGATCTTTCCGTGGCTCTTGTGGAACTCGAGAACGCGGCGAATATTCACGTCGCTCACGCCATCGCCATAGGTCAGCATGAAAGTGTCGCCGTCGATGTAGCGCTGCACTTTGCGGAGGCGTCCGCCGGTCATGCAGTCGAGGCCGGTGTCGGCGAGCGTGACGGTGAAGCCTTCTTCGCTGTGGTGGCCGTGCGTTTTGATGTGGGACTTTTCGCCGAGGCGCATGGTGAAATCGTTGTTCATCGCCTCGTAATTCAGGAAGTATTCTTTGATGGTGTTACCGCGATAGCCCAGGCACAGCACGAAATCCCGGTATCCGTAGTGCGCGTAAATCTTCATGATGTGCCACAGGATCGGCCGTCCGCCCACTTCCACCATGGGCTTCGGGCGGAACTCGGTCTCTTCGCGGAGACGGGTTCCCAAGCCACCGCACAGAATGACAACTTTCACGAATCGGCCTCCCCTAAAACAGGGCTAAAGATCAGAGCCATTATTCGGCTGGACGAGGGGAAGGTTCTAGCTTGTTTTTGATTATGGAACTGATGGCAACGAAGGTTATGGGTGCGGACCGGCTATTTCATCCGGATCCGGTACAGTTGCCGCAGGTTTGTATATCTTTCGATAACTTCTTCGCCGCCGTCGGCGGCGATTTTTTCCAACATCCATCCCGGCTTCAGCGGGTTTTGCAGCAGCCGGAACTCTTTTCCGGGCGAAGCGAATGTTTTGTAGTCCAAGGCGCGAATCGGGAACGACTGGCGGACACTGCTCAACGCCGAGTCTATCGCCGCTGTGTTGAACGTCTGATACTTGACCGAGGCCTCGCGATCCACCAGAAAAATCAGGTTCGACTTCAACGGCTCGGGCAGATACCACCACATCTGCATGAACAATTGGCCGTCGGCCACCACCACCGGCCCCTGCTTGAGGGCATCCACCAGCACGAATTCCTGGTTCTGCAAGTCGAATGGGGGTGCAAATGCCGTGGTCACGATAACCAGCCGGAAGGCGGCCAGGGCTACGAGCAGAAACGCTACCAGCGCCCGTCCGCGCGCCATCCGCGCCACCACCAGGGGCACCAGCAGCACTACGCCCGTGAGCCCAACCAGGGCGTATCGCGAGGAATAGATGTGCGTTACCAGGAGCCCGAAGACCACCGTGAGGAACGGGATCGCCAGGAACAGAATGGCGGCGAGAATTTCCCAAGGCGGGAATGCAGACGAGTTTTTCGGCGGCGGAGGATCGGCGGGCGCCTTCCACGCCCATAAAGCCGCAGCCGCCAGCGCCAGCACCAGAATCCACAATCCCGATTGCAAACCCTCGTTCCAGAAGTCCAGCACATCAAACGGGCGAACCGACCATACGGTCGTACCGGCGACCGAATCGGACCATGACGTCTGGCTGAAACCATGGACAGCCGACCGGATGCCGGCTAATCGCCAGACCAGCGGCGCCGCTCCGAAGGCCATCCCCAACCAGATGCCCCAATTCGTGCGCCGCGTTTTCCATGCTCTAAGCGCCTCTGCCCCAGCCAGCGGGAGATAGAGGAGCACCGCATAATACTGGCACATCAGAGCCCCGGCAAGAGTCAGAGCTACTCCCGCGGAGGCTGCCGCGTACCGAAATCCGCGAGCGCCTGCCGCCCTCTGCCAGCAAAGCAGCAGTAGGCCGCAGAATCCGAGCTCCAGCCCGTAAGCGCGAGCCTCGTAGGCGTAATCGTAGGCTTCCGTGGAGAGAGGTATGAGCAGCGCCGCCAACCCGTAGAAGATTCCCAAACGATGCCTTACGAACCAAAACAGAGCGAGGCAAAAGATCCAAAACCCGGCGATTTCCGGCAGGCGGGCGGAGATCTCGTTCGGTCCAAACCACTGGACTGCGAAGTGCGTTAGCAGGTGAGTGAGCGGGGGCGCGGAGTCCAGTTGGCCCGCGGCGCGCCAGGTATCGGCCACGTTATGCTCAGCCGCCGCCATGACGGTGAACACCTCGTCGTACCAGAGTGGCTTGCCGCGCGCGTGCAGGATTACGCCGCCGGCATAAATCACGGTCAGCACCAGCAGCACGAGGTAGCGGCCCTTGTCGAGACTGATGGCCATGCGGCTGGCATCGGCTTCGAGCGACGCCAGGGCGGCGTTCTGTCCGTCACTTGCGGCAGATGGCATGCAGGGTATGGCTCGATGGGTTCAGAGCCATTATTCGGCTGGACCGAAGGCGCGTTCCATCTTCCATTTGGCTATGGAACCGGGGCCAAACTAAGGTTATGGCTCAGCAGCCTACCGCGAGGACTAATGAAAGTCAGCGGTTGGTTTTGACAACTCCGGTGTTACGCTCTTCCTGGATTCGTCCATGTCCAGCGTCCTGACACACCCTGCTACCGGCAAGACTGAGGCGTGCGTTCCTCTGGCGGAGCGATATTTCGGCCCGTTGGCGGCCGCGCTGCTGGCGATCATGGCGGTAGCACTTTTTTCCGGCGTGTTTCTCGATAGCGATACGGTGGACGAGTCCTACCACCTGCGCGCAGGCTACGCATTTCTCAAGACCGGCGTGTCTCCACGCGAAACGGAGCACCCGCCGCTTTCGCAAGTGATCTCCGCCCTGCCTTTGCTGCCACTCAGGCTATGGCTGAAACCTCCGGCGGGCTCGTCTACAGGCGGCGAATCGCGCTGGTCCTCGGATGCCGCCTTCCTGTACCAGAATCGCGTCTCGCCGGAAGTGATCCTGATTGCCGGCCGGATCCCCAAAGTGTTTCTCACGCTGGCCTTCGGCGCGGTCATCGCCTGGTGGACCCGGCGCCACTTCGGCCCGGCGGCCGGGCTGTTCGCATTAGCCTTGTTCGCTTTCGATCCCAACATCATCGCCCACGGCCATCTGGCGACAACCGACCTGGCGGCGGCTTTTGGCTTGTTTGCCGGCTGCATCGCGTGGAACGCGTTTCTGGAACGGGGAGATATGGGTTCGGCACTACGGTGCGGCCTCGTCACCGGGCTGGCGGTGGCGGTGAAATACTCGGCACTGGCGCTGCCGCCGCTGTATTTCATCCTCTACCTGGCGCATGGTTTTCAACAGGCGGCGGCCAACCAGGCGCCGCCGTGGCGGGTCTCGCTGGGGCATCTCGTAAAGAGCATGGTTGTACTTTCGGCGGGAATCTTTGCCGCGCTGTATACCTGCTATGGCTTCCAGACCCGGCCCCTTCTGCCGCCCGAGGTGACAGAGACACGGTTCACGGATATGCTTGCGGCCAACAGCGTCACCGCTCCTCTGGGGCGTGGGTTGTTGCGGCATCCGGATCTGGCGCGTTCGCTCGACCGCGCCGCCGTGCATACTCCCATCCCGATACCGTCGTTCTTCCGCGGTATCGTGTACATCTCCCAGCACAACGCCCGCGGTCACGCTTCTTATTTCCTGGGGTTGCGGTCGGGCACCGGCGGGTGGTGGTACTACTTTCCGATTCTATTGCAAATCAAATCGCCCACCGGACTGCTGTTGCTGTTGCTGCTTTCCTATGCGGCGGTGTTTTACGTGGTGCTCTCAACAGTGCCCCGCAATGCCATCGTCACCATCCTCCGGACGCGCCGGGAATGGTTCGTGATTACCATCCCTCCACTGCTTTACTTCCTGGTTGCCACGACCTCGCGCATCAACATAGGAATCCGCCACATTCTGCCGGTCTATCCGTTTCTTTTCGTATGGGTGGCGGCGGCTGTTTTCCGCTCGCGCGGACGGTTTGTCCCGGCGCTTTTGCGATGGGCCGGCGTGATATTCCTCGGCCTGGTCGCGGTGGAATCGGCTGCAGCTTTCCCGAGGTACATCTCATTCTTCAATTGGCCTAACGGCGGGCGCACCGAGGGATGGAAGTTCGTGGTGGACTCGAATCTCGATTGGGGGCAGGACATGAAGCGCCTGGGAGACTACCTGAAACAGCGAAAATTGGCCGGAAATGTGTGCCTTGCAACGTTTTCGGAGGCTCCACCCGCGCATTTCGGCATTACCGCGCATCCCATTCCGGCCAGCGCCCGGGAAGCCCGCGCGCAAGGATGCCTGGTGGTAGCGAGCTTGAGCGTTCTATACGAGTGGGCGCCACTCGATGGCAGCTATAACTGGTTGTTGCGCCGCCGCCCATCGGAACGCGTGGCGGATTCGTTCAATGTTTACAGTTTGACGACAGGCCGCGACTGACCCCCGCAGGACGTTCGGACCATTACCCTGCCAGTACCGCTAGAGACAGCCTACGCCAAGACATCCCGCTATAATGTGTGACTGGCGTATCTGAAATAGGCCCCTCGGATGACTCGCATCTTTCGTGTCTTCGTTCCCGTCACAGCCCTGGTGCTGCTGATCTCGGAGATCATGTTGATCACGACGGCTTTCATCATTGCCGTCTACCTCACCATGAACGTCGACCCGTGGGTGAACCTGATTTATGACGGCGGGTTCATGCACCTCGTGCCGGTGCTGCTCACCATCATGGTGGGCATGCACTTCAACGATTTGTACTCCCAGTTCTACGTAAAGAACAGGATTGTACTGCTGCAACAGCTTTGCCTGGTGATGGGCGGGGCGTTCATGGCGCAGGGCCTGCTGAGCTATATATTTCCCGACCTGCGCGTTTCGGCCCACGTGATGGCCGTCGGAAGCGCGCTGGCGGTGGTAGTGATTTATTTCTGGCGGGTACTGTTCAGCGCCTTCGCGATGAAGGTAATGGGCCGTGACAGCCTTCTCATGGTTGGCGGAAGCCCGCTGCTCGAAGACATCGCCAAGCACCTCGAGGAACATCCAGAACTGGGGCTGGAAGTGGCGGGGTACGTCGACGACGCGCACCAGCCGGGAGACATGCTGCGCGGCGCCAAGGTGCTCGGGAGGCTCCCCGACCTGAAGGAGATCGTGCGGGCCACGAACCCCTCGCGAGTCGTGGTGGGAATGAGCGAGCGGCGCAATCGCGTGCCTGTGGCCGATCTGCTGGAATTGCGTTTTTCGGGTCACATAATCGAAGAGGCCGGCTCGACCTTTGAGCGCGTTGTCGGAAGAGTCTGTTTGAAGGAACTGCGTCCGGCGCAGTTGATTTATTCCGGCGAATTGGGTCCGCGGCCGCAGAACCTGGTGTTGCAGACGGTGATGAACACGATCATAGCGGCGATCGGGCTGGTGATCGCCTCGCCCATCATGGCGATTACCGCGCTCGCGGTGAAATTCTCATCCCCGGGTCCGATTCTCTACCGGCAGGTGCGAGTGGGGATGGACGACGTTCCCTTCACGGTTTACAAATTCCGCTCCATGCGCGTGGACGCGGAAGCCGTGACGGGCGCGGTGACCGCGACCAAAGACGACCCGCGCATCACTAAAGTGGGAAAAATCATTCGCAAACTGCGCTTCGACGAGCTGCCGCAACTCTACAACACGTTGAAGGGCGACATGTCGATCGTGGGCCCGCGGCCGGAGCGTCCGGAGTTCGTGAGTCAGCTCTCGCAGAAGATTCCGTATTATCGCCAGCGCCATTGTGTGCGGCCGGGAATCACCGGGTGGGCACAAGTGAATTTCAAGTACGGCGAAACCCTGGAAGATACCATGACCAAGCTGGAATACGATTTGTACTACATCAAGAACATGTCGTTCAGCCTGGACACGTACATCATTTTCCATACCATCAAGACCATGCTGCTCTCCCGCGGCGCACAATAGCCTCAGGCGCGGCGCTGTGCATCGCGAACGCGTGCGATGATGTACAGAACATGCACACCATCCTGCACGCAGAGCAGCACTTCGAAGCTTCCGAAACAGTTCGCGACGTCGTGATCGGCATGTCCGACGGCCTGACCGTCCCTTTCGCCCTGGCCGCCGGACTTACGGGAACGATGACGGCTACCAGCAAGCTGGTGGTGATTGCCGGTCTCGCGGAAATTGCCGCCGGGTCGATTGCCATGGGCTTGGGTGGATACCTGGCGGCGCGCACCGATCGCGACCATTACGAGTCGGAGCGGCAGAGGGAGATCCGCGAAACCGTGGAATTGCCCGAAAAAGAGACCGAAGAAGTTGCGGACGTGTTTCGAGGATACGGCATGTCCGAGGAGGACCTGCAACCGGTGGTAAAGGCGATCTGCGCCGACCAGAAACGCTGGGTCGATTTCATGATGCGCTTCGAACTGGGGTTCGAAGCGCCGGACCCCGCGCGCGCCCGCAACAGCGCAGCCACAATCGCCCTGTCCTATATTCTGGGTGGACTGGTGCCGCTATCTTCGTATATGGCGGTGAACGATCTCCAGGTCGCGCTGCGGATTTCGGTGGCCGTGACGCTCGCCGCGCTATTCGTTTTCGGCTATGTCAAAGGGCGGCTCACGGGAATTGCCCCGTTGCGCGGCGGCATCCAGACGGTGTTGATCGGCGGACTGGCCTCCGCGGCGGCATTCGGGCTGGCGCGCTGGATCAGTTGATCGCGGCGAGGGCTGCGCGGCAGGCCTTGAGGATGGCGACTGCCCGGGGTGTGTCACCGTGCACGCAGATGGTTTGCGCCGTGCCGCTTCGCGCCAGGCGGACCGCCTGCGCCGCGGCATCGGCCGGTACGGTGATCAGAGCATCTGGAAACTTGCGATTGCGCAGCGTGCCGTCGGGTTCGTAGCGCCGGTCGGCGAAGCCCTCCCCCATGGCAGTGAGCCCCATGGATCGCCAGACTTCGAGCATCGGAGATCCTGCCAGCCCGAAAATCGGGATGGCGGCATTCCATTGCGCCACGCCTTCGCCGATGGCTCGCGCCACTTCGGCGTTGTGGACGGCGACGTTGTACATGGCGCCATGCGGCTTCACATGCCCGATGGCGCCGCCGAGGCGCCGGACCACCGCATCGAGACGCTCGATCTGCTGGCGCACGGTGCGGGCGATCTCCGCGGGGGTCATGGGGATTTCTGTGCGGCCGAAATTGGCGCGGTCGGGATACCCCGGGTGCGCTCCGATGTGTACGCCGCGCGCCAATGCCAGCCGCACGGTGCGCTCCATGGTAGCCTCATCGCCCGCGTGTCCCCCGCAAGCAATGTTGGCGGAAGTAATGTGCTCCATCAATGCGGCTTCATGGGCTGAGTCCTCGAGCTCGCCCATGTCGCAGTTGAGATCGGTCATGGCTAGGCCTTGGTGATTTTGTACTTGGTCACGTGCTCCATGTGACGATTGACTTCCCCGAGTTGCTTGAGGTAATTGTCGAGTCTCCCTTCCATGTCGGCAAAGAATTTTGAGAAGAGCGCATCGGCCTGGTCGATCTTCTTCTTCTCGTCCGGTTTTTTATTATCCATACCGTAGTCGCTGTCGTCCACTTCGTCGTCAGCCTGACCGAGCGCATTCTTGACCCTCGAGTAGGCGTCTTGCATTGCGAGAATCTTTTTTGAGAATTCGTCGCGGGCTTTCGCGTAATCGGCAAACACTTTGTCGGTATCATTATCCGCTCGCAAGGCCACCGACATCTTTCCATTCGGGATCTTCGCATTGTTGCCCAGAATCTTCCTGGCATCCGCCACGGCCTGGTTCCATCGTTCCTGAAGCGCGGGCATAAATTACCCTCCTCTCTTGTAGGTCACACCCGATCTGGCGCCCGGGTCCCCGAAAAATACGACATGGCGCCTGGGATTGGGTACAACATAACACAAGAGACGAGGAAAATACCTCGGGACTGGTACCGTTTTCAATGAGCGGGGTGCTCGCGGCGCCCCGGAGAGACTTACGCCAGTTCTAAATCGATCTTTTTAGCGCCAGGGTCCAATTTCACGATGCGGAAACTGCGAATCTGGCCGGATCGCGGCGCTTCGCGGCGGCCCGATCCACCGCCCTGGCCGCCTTTCCACTTCGATTGCAGCATCGACCCCAGGGACGACACATCCACCTTCGGTTCGGGCGCCTTCTCGGGTTTGTCCTGCGCCTCGCCGGAGAGCCGGCACGATCCCGAGATGCCTTCGCCCAATTCCACGCGGGCGCGGCCGCCGGAAACGTCGATCATGCGTCCGGTGACCACATCGCCTTCCTTGTGCTCGGCGATGTATTCGTCGAGGCTGGTGGGAACGAGCTGTTTCATTCCCAAACGGAGGCGGCGCTTGTCGGAATCAATCTCCAAAACTTGCGCCTTCACTACCTGCCCCTGTTTGAGCGCGTCCTGCGGATGGTTGAGGCGCTTCTCGGCGCTGATATCGCCCACATGGATCATGCCCTCTACGCCTTCCGCGAGTTGCACGAACGCGCCGAAACTGGTCATGCTGACCACGGGGCCTTCCACCACCGATCCGGCCGGGAACTTCTGTTTCACTTCCGCCCATGGGTCGCCGCCCACTTGTTTGAGCCCCAGCGAAATTCGCCGGTCGCCCTGATTGATTCCCAGGATGACCACTTCCACCTGCTCGCCCGGCTTGACGATGTCAGATGCCTTCTTCATCTTCTTCGACCACGACATCTCGGAGACGTGGATCAGGCCTTCCACACCCTTGTCCATTTCGACGAAGGCCCCGAATTCGGCGACGCGGGTTACCGTGCCATGGACGCGATCGCCCACGTGATACTTCTCGTTCACCAACTCCCACGGGTGAGGCAGCAGTTGCTTCATCCCCACCGAAATGCGGTGCTTGGGAGGGTCCACTTTGAGAACTTTGACGCGCACCTGCTGGCCGGCGGCGAGCGCATCGGCGGGCTTGTTGATGCGGGACCAGGCAATGTCCGCGACATGCAGCAGCGCGTCCACCCCACCGATATCGACGAAGGCGCCGAAATCCGTGAGACTGCGCACCGTACCTTCCACGATCTCGCCTTCTTTGACCTCGGTGTAGCGGCGCTCCTTGGCGGCCCGCTCCTCTTCCTCCAGAACCGCGCGGCGGTCTACTACGACGTCTTCATCGGCCACATCGAGCTTGATCACGCGGCAGCGGATCTCCTGGCCGATCAGCTTTTCCATCTCGGCGGCGTCTTTGGCGCCGCTGCGCGACGCCGGCATGAAGGCCCGCACCCCAACATCGACGGAGACGCCGCCCTTTACCACCGCGGTAACCACGCCGGCAATGGCGGCCTTATCCGCAAACGCTTTTTCGAGCGACGACCAGTCCTTGGGCCGCTCCACCTTGACCCGCGAAAGTTGGTAATAGCCTTCCTGATCGCGGCCCTTGATGGAAACGGGCATTTTGTCGCCCGGCTTGACGGTTTCGCCGCCGAAATCAGCCAGCGGAATGATGCCTTCGATTTTGTAACCGATGTCCAGGAAAACCTGGTCTCCGGAGACCTGAACTACTGTTCCTTCCAGTCCTTGCTTGCCTTCGTCGGGCTTGTGGGAGTGCGATTGTTCATACTGCGAGAGTATGTCGCCGAAGGATTCGGTGGAGTCGGCGGGGGTTGGGGATCCGGAACGCGCAGCCGGGTCCTGATCCAGAATGCTTGGGTTGGCCATGAGACGGTACTTTCATTGTGGCATAATCCCGACTGGGATACATTGGCGTGCCTGGAACTGCTTCCAATCGCTGGGCTAGTCTGATCCGGCCCCATGACCTCTTGTGGGTTGCGGTGTTCGCCGCCGCCCTGGCCACCACGGAATATGGCGATGCGTTCGAGATCGTGCCGTTGGCGGCGCTCGGGGTAGCGCAGATTCTCGAGCCGAAGATCCCCACCACCCAGACGAAACGCAGCCGGGTCTTCTGGATCGTTCTCAAGATCGTTCTCAGTTTTGTGCTGATCGGCTTCGGGGGAGGAATCAATAGCCGCTACTGGCCGGCGCTGCTATTGCCGGTAGTTTCGGCAGCCACTACGTTCGGCTTTCTGGGGACGATGACCTTCACCGTGCTCACCTGCGGCGCGTATCTGATTTATCTGGCCTTCGTGACGACGGCTAAGCCCGTTACCGTGGATTTGGAGTTGCGCGTGCTTTGCCTGGTGGTTACCGGAAACCTGGCCAACACCCTGGCGCAGGAACTGCGGGAGCAGTCGGAGCGCCAGCGGCGCACGGCCGAACAACTGGCCGAGGCCAACGAGCGGCTCCAGGAGGCGGAGAAAGCGGCGCGCCGGGCGGACCGGCTGGCGGCGCTCGGCCAACTCTCGGCCGGCCTGGCGCACGAATTGCGCAATCCGCTGGGAACCATCAAAGCGTCGGCAGAATTATTGCAGCGCAACGTGAGCAGCGAAAATGAGGTGGCGCGGGAAATGGCGGGATTCATCGGTAGCGAGGTGGATCGCACCAATTCTCTGGTCACTCGTTTTTTGCAGTTCGCGCGCCCCCTTCAATTGCGGCGCGACAAGGCCGACTTAACGCAGACGCTCGACCGCGCCATCGCGCAGGTGGAACGCGAGGCCAAGGGAGCGGCAATCTATAAGAACTACGAGCCTGAAATCGCGCCATTTCCGTTCGATGCCGAATTGATGGAGCGCGTGTTCTACAACCTGATTCTCAATGCCGTACAGGCGTCGCCCCCCGGCGGAGCGGTGAGCGTGAAGACGCGCCAAGGCGACGATTGTGTGGAAATTTCGGTGATCGACCGCGGTTCTGGTATAGACCCCGCGAATCGCGACTCCATCTTCAACCCGTTCTTCACCACCAAGCCGGAGGGAGTGGGGTTGGGCCTGGCGATTGTTTTCAAGATCGTGGACGAACACGGCGGTAAGATAACAGTGGAGAGCGAGCCGGGTAAGGGCAGCATCTTTCACGTGGTGCTGCCGAACACGGCCGCGGCGTCCTCCGCCCCGACTGGTTCCGCATGAAAAAACGCATTCTGGTGGTTGAAGACGAAGAGAAACTGCGTCGCGTGATCGAGCTGCAACTGATCTCGGCGGGATTCGACGTGGATAAGGCCGCGACTGCCGAGGAGGCGCTCAAAATCGTCGATCGCGCCGACCTGGTCCTCACCGATCTCAAACTGCCCAACATGGACGGGCTGGAATTCCTGGGGCTCATCCGGCGGCAGAATTCGCTGGTGCCGGTGATCATGATGACGGCTTACGGCACCGTGGAGACCGCGGTGGAGGCTATGAAGGGCGGCGCCACCGATTTTCTGCTGAAGCCGTTCTCGCTCGATCACCTGATGCAGGTAGTGCAAAAAGGCCTGGAAATGCGCGCCCTGCGCGACGAGAACCGCAAGCTCAAGGCAGAGCTGGGACGGCGCTACGAGTTCGACAACATCATCGGCCGCAGTTCCGCCATGCAGGAAATTTTCGACACCGTGGAGCGCGTCGCGCCCACGCGAGCCACGGTGCTGCTGGCGGGCGAAAGCGGGGTGGGAAAAGACCTGGTGGCGCGCGCCATCCATTACCACTCTCCGCGGCGCGACAAGCCGCTGGTGAAGATCAACTGCACCGCGATCCCCGAGAATCTGATGGAGAGCGAGCTTTTCGGCTACGAGAAGGGCGCCTTCACGGGCGCCAATACCAGCAAGCCGGGGAAATTCGAACAAGCCGACACCGGGACGGTGTTTCTCGACGAGATCGGCGATGTTCCCGGGCCGATTCAGGTAAAACTTCTGCGCATTTTGCAGGAGCGGGAATTCGAACGGCTGGGCAGCAATGCTACGCGCCACATCGACGTGCGCGTGGTAGCGGCTACCAACCAGGATTTGCGTGCGGCGCTCGAGCAGGGCACATTTCGCGAAGATTTGTACTACCGGCTGAACGTGGTGCCGATCAATATTCCGGCGTTGCGCGACCGCAAGCAGGACATTCCGTTCCTGGCGAATCATTTTATTCAGAAACTGGCCCCCGAGACCGGCTGCCGCGTGGAAACCATCACCGACGCCGCCATGGAAAAGCTGGTGAACTACCATTGGCCCGGCAATGTGCGCGAACTGGAGAACGTGATCGAACGCAGCCTCGTAATGGCTCAGGGGACGGCGCTCGATGCGGCGGACATCAAGCTGGAAAGCGGCCCGCGCGTGAAGCCGCGGGATGAGACGCACTTCCTGCCCGACGGAATGACTCTCGACCAATACGAACAGGACCTGATTCGCGAGGCGCTACGAAGGGCGGACGGCAACAAGAGCCAGGCCGCGCGCTTGCTGGGGCTCACGCGGAACGCGTTGCGTTACCGGCTGACGCAAATGGGCCTGGAATCGTGATCCCGCCCTAGAAATTCTTGAAGAGGACCTGGCCAGCCGGCTGAAACATCAACTGCCCGCCGGGAATCTGCAGCACCGCCGCAATCGCCATGAACTCATCGAGGGTCGGCACTCGCAACTGAAGACGTTGCTGGTTTTGGAATGTGACTATGACCTCGAAGCTAAACACCGCGCCTCCCTGGGGCGGCACTGTGATGACCCCGATACTGCAAGCAGCGACAGGAATTGGATTCATACCTGTAATCGCGCAAACCTCCGGGCCGAGGTGCCAGATATAAGACGATTTAACGATTTTGTACAGCTCCAATCGTTAATGGCAGAGACAAACCCGTTCGCCGCTGAGAGGCAGCCGTCCCGCCAGCCATGCGTTTACCGCTTCGTCAATGGAGGATACCTTGGCCATCACCAGGGGTTCAATGCCGTGGGCGGCGAGTGCGTCCGCGGCCCCTTGGCCGATTCCGCCGCAAATTACCGCATTTGCGCCGGACAGCATCTCAACGAAGTACTCGTGCCGGCCGCAGGTATCGGTCGAGCGGCTGCGAAATGTGCCGGAAACGATGGCGCCGTCCTGAATTTCCAGGATCAGGAAGGCGGTGCTTCGGGCCAGATGATGGGAAACGGAGATGCCATCGCTGGTGGCAATGGCGATTCGGGTAGGGGGCATGGAAGCTCCACGTTAACGCATAGCGCGCAGAGACGCTACTTTCCGACTTTTTGGCGGCATCCTCCGTCACAATAAAGAGATGCCTGAGAGCCGCGCGGCCCGATCAGTTCGCGAAGCGTTCCAGTCGGGAAGGCCGCTGACCTACATTCATTCGCCCGAAGAGCAGCGGGTGGTCCGAATCCTCGAAGAGGTGAGCTGCGGGGAGCTGGAATCGCGCCCGCTCCCGTTATGGACGTGGAGCATTACAGAAGGTATGTGCCGCGACGGCGCCGCGTCCGAAGCCGGGGCGGAAACGGCGCGCGGCGCCCTGGATTTCATCATCGCCTGCGATCATCCGGCCATTTTTCATCTCAAAGACTTTCACGATCCGCTGCGCGATTCGGCCGAAGTGCGGCGCCGCCTGCGTGACGTTTACGAAAGCTGCCGCGACCGGCGGAAGTTCGTTGTGATCACATCTCCGGTCCGCTACCTGCCGGAGGAGATCGAGCGCAGTATCCTACTGCTCGAACTGCGGCCCCCCGACATGGTCGAACTGGTGGAATTCCTGCGCGACGAGACGCGTCAAACAGCGCACGGCGAGGCTCCTCAAGATGTACTCGAGCAGGTGGCGCGGGCTCTGCAAGGTCTCACGCTGGATGAAGCGCGCTACGCACTGCGGCGTGCTTTGGCCGGCGGGCGTCAACTGGGGCATGATTCGCTCCCGGCGGTGTTGGAAGAAAAGCGGCTGCTGGTGAATCGCAGCGGAGTGGTCGAATTCGTGGAATCGGGCACAAACCTCGATGACGTCGGTGGTTTGGACGGCCTCAAACGATGGCTTCTCGAGCGGCGAAAGCTGTTCGAGATGCGCGAAAGCATCAGCGCCGAGATTGTGCCCAAAGGGCTGCTCATGATGGGCATTCCGGGGTGCGGCAAGAGCCTCTGCGTGAAAGCCATCGCCACTTGTTTCCGGCTACCGCTCTATCGTGTGGACATGACGGAGATCTTCTCCGGGCGCCACGGAAAGGCGGAAGGCGTGTTCGTGCAGACGTGCCGCATGATGGAAGACATGTCGCCGGCGGTGCTGTGGTTCGACGAAATCGAAATGGGCCTCAAGACCACGGAAACGGGCGGGGAGCAGGGCCGCATTTTCGGATTCTTCCTCACCTGGATGCAGGAAAAAACGCGCGGGCTGTTCGTGGCGGCCACCGCCAACCGGATCGAATCGCTCCCCGCCGAAATGATCCGCAAGGGCCGGTTCGACGAAGTGTTTTTTGTCGATTTGCCGCTGGACGAGGAAATGATCGAGATCTTCCGAATTCACCTCGTGCGGCGGAAAGTGGACATCGCGAACTTTCACCTAGAGCAGCTCACCCAGTTTACGCAGGGCTGGACCGGTTCGGAGATCGAGCAGTGCGTGGTCTCGGCCATCACGCGGGCGCGGCTGGAAGACCGCGACGTGCGCGAGTCGGACCTCATCGGCATCGCGGCCAAGCAGGTGCCGCTCTCGCGCACTATGAAAGAGCAGATCAGCAAGATTCGCGGATGGGCGTTCGAACGCGCGCTTCGCGCGTCGCCGCCCAAGAACGTGTGACGATTATTTCTGGCCTTCGCTCGACGGCGGCACGATTCCCTTAAGCCGCATATAGGTTACAAGATTGCCGTAGTGCTCCATGGTGTGCGCGGTGTTGAAATCCATCAGGCCGATTTTGGTGGCTTTCATACCGAAGAAGCTCATCATGTCGGTCGCGGTGGCGTCGGTCATCTTGGCGTAAACGCCGTCGCAATACGCGAAGGCTGCCTTGACCGCGGCCACGATGTCGGCCTTTGTCTTGGCGTTTTTTTCGACGCCCTTGTCCATTTTGGTGCCGTCCGCGGCGCTGCAGAATTCGTACTGCCCGTCGGCGATATGCGCGAACAGTTCCCCGACCGTGCGGACTTCCGGAGTCGGCCGGAAGGACCAAAGATTGTCTGGAATTTTGTCGGCGGACTTCAGCACGTCATTCTTGGCGATGCCGTAAATGAATTGCGAAGAAGAAATGAGCGGGCTCTTGGAGGAGAGATTGGCATTCGTCTGTGCAGCCATGCCCAAGGCGCAGAGAAGGAGCGTTGCGGTTAGTTTCATAAAAGCTATCATACGAAGTTCTGTGGCGGACGGGACGAGTTCAGTTGTTACAATCGTTCATGTTATGTGGCGACGGCTCACTTTCCTAATCGTCGCGTGCACGGCGGCTTTCGCCCAGAAGCGCCCGTTCGACGCGAACGCCATGATGGAGCTGAAGCGAATCAGCGATCCGCAACTTTCCCCCGATGGCAAATGGATGGCGTTCACCGTCCAGACTGTCGATGTCGCCGCCAACAAGAAGCCGGCGCAAATCTGGATCATGGCGGGACCGAACGGTTCGGGTAGCGCGCCGCGCCAGATCACCCACGACGGCGATTTCAATCAGCGGCCACGATGGTCGCCCGATTCCAGGCGCATCGCCTATATTTCGGATCGCGGCGGCTCCTCGCAAATCTGGCTGATGGACCCCGATGGCGGCAACGCCAAACAAGTCACCAATCTTTCCACCGAAGCCGATGGCGAACTGTATTCGCCGGATGGCCAGAACCTGCTTTTCACCAGCGAGGTCTATCCGGATTGCGGCGCCGATGACGCCTGCAACCAGCGCCATCTCGATGCCGATAAGTCCAGCAAAGTCCATGCCCGAATCTATACGGAACTGCTGTACCGGCATTGGACGCAATGGCAAACCGCGCGCCGCAGCCATTTGCTGGTGGTGCCGGCCGGCGGCGGCCAGGCTAAGGATCTGACGCCTGGAAAATATACCGTTCCGCCGTTCTCGCTGGGCGGTCCGGACGATTACGATATTTCGCCCGATGGGCAGGAAGTCTGTTACTCGATGAATGCCGACGTTGTGCCGGCCATCAGCACCAATTCCGATCTCTACGTGGTCTCCATCAAAGGCGGCGATCCGGTGAAGATCTCCTCCACGCCGGGCGCCGATTCCAGCCCGCAGTATTCGCCCGACGGCAAATACATCGCGTGGCGCGCCCAATTTCGCGCCGGCTATGAGAGCGACCGGTGGCGGCTGCTGGTGTTGGAGCGGACCACCGGCAAGCTGGTGAACCTCACCGAAACACTCGATCGCTGGGTCAACAGCTTCACCTGGTCGCCCGATTCCACCCGCCTGTTTTTCACTACCAACGATCGCGGCAGCCAGTCCATTCAATTGATATCGGTGAACGGCGGCGCCGCGCGGCAGGTGGTTGGCGGCTACGCGGAGCTCGACGACATGGAATTAACGCGCGACGGCAAGACAATGGTCTACACGCAGCAGACCGGCGCATCGCCTACCGAGATCTATCGCGTGGATTCCTCGGGCGGCACTCCAGTGCCGATGACGCACTTGAACGACGCGTCGCTGGCGGCGCACCAGATGACGCCGCTCGAAGAATTCTGGGTGACTTCGCAGGACGGATCGCGGGTGCAAAGCTTCCTGATCAAGCCCCCCGGATTCCAGGAGGGCGAGAAATATCCGGTGGTGTTCCTGATTCACGGCGGCCCGCAGGGGTTCTGGGGCCACTCGTGGTCGTATCGCTGGAACGCGCAGGTGTTCGCCGCGGCGGGATTTGTGGTAGTGATGCCGAATCCGCGCGGTTCCACGGGGTACGGCCAGAAATTCGTTGACGAGATCAACAACGATTGGGGCGGCCGGGCGTTCGACGACATCATGGCGGTTACCGACCACGTGGCGGCCGAAATTCCGTACGTTGACGCGACCAAGATGGTCGCGGCCGGGGCATCGTACGGCGGCTACATGATCGACTGGATGCTGGGCCACACGCAAAGGTACAAGGCGCTGGTGACGCACGACGGCGTCTACGACCTGGCGAGCGAATTCGGCGCCACCGAGGAACTCTGGTTCCCGCTATGGGAATTCGGCGGCACACCGTGGGACAATCCGGACGAGTACGAAAAATGGTCGCCGAGCCATTACGTAAAGGATTTCCACACCCCCACCCTGGTGGTGCACGGCGAGCAGGATTTTCGCGTGCCGTATACTCAGGGATTGCAGCTCTTCACCGCATTACAGTTGCAGAAGATCCCCTCCAAGCTGCTGCTATTCCCCGACGAAGGCCATTGGGTATTGAAACCGCAGAACAGCATGTTGTGGTACCAGACGGTGCTCGACTGGCTGAAATCCTGGATTAATACGCAATGAAAGTCATCATAGGTGTTGTCGTTTTAGTGTTTGTGGTGGCGATGGCCGCGATGTTTGCGATGTCCACGCATACCGAATTGAATGTCAGCCCGGTTACCACGGTCGGCGTTTCGACGCCGGTGACGGTGCGGCTGGCGAACCCACATGGCGAACGCGATGTGGAGGCATGGATCGAGCAGGACGGCAAACGCTATCCCCTTTTGGACGAGACGGCGCCTTCGCATCGCCTGTTCTGGAGACGGCATGAGGCGGCGCGGCGCGTCACTTTCGAAGCCGGCAAAACCAAGGCGCCCGAACTGAAAGAAGGCAAGGCGCGCCTGGTAGTAGAGGCCACTTCGAACGACTTCCGCGGTAGCACCGATACGGCGGCTGCCGACGTGAACGTCGTTCTGACCGCTCCCCGCGTCTTTGCCGACGGCTTGCAGCACTATATCGACCAGGGCGGGATGGAACTGGTGGTCTTCACACCCAGCGGATCGTGGAACGAGGCCGGAGTGCGCGTGGGCAAATACACCTTCCGCAGCTTCCCGCTGCCCGGCCATCCCGATCAGCGCTTTTCCATGTTCGCCTATCCATGGGATTTGCCGCCGGACGTCGTACCTGAAGTCTACGTCCGCAATGGCGCCGGTACGGAAGCCACCGCGAAATTCTACTTCAAGATCATGCCCAAGAAATTCCGGGCGCGCGATTTCGAAGTGAACGACGCGCTGATGGAGAAACTGGTCAATTCGGTAGATCCCAACAACACGCTCGCGCCGGGGAAAGATCTGGTGGGGCGGTTCCTCTATATCAATGGCGATCTGCGGCGCAAGAACAATCAACAGCTCGCCGACATGCGGTTGAAAACCGAAGAGAAGATCCTGTGGAACGGGCCGTTCCTGCACTGGGGCAAGGAAGAAGCCAATTATGCCGATGTGCGCAGCTACATTTACCATGGCAAGAAGATCGATGAGCAGGTGCATCTGGGGTTCGATCTTTCCGACACGCAGAACACCCCGGTAAAGGCTGCCAACGACGGCAAAGTGGTTTGGGCCGACGATTTGGGAATTTACGGCAACTGTATCGTGGTGGACCACGGATACGGATTGCAGTCGATCTATGGTCACCTGCGGGAGATCGACGTGAAACCGGGCGAGATGGTGCAGAAGGGGCAGAAAATGGGTATCGAAGGCCAGACGGGGCTAGCCGGCGGTACGCATCTGCATTTCAGCATGCAAGTGGATGGCGTACAGGTAAACCCGCGCGAATGGTGGGACGAGCACTGGATTCAGGATCGCATCATGAGCAAACTGGCCCCCGGCGCCAAGGTTCCCGAGGCGACCACCGCCAGCGCCGAAACACCCGCACCGCATAAAAAGGGAAGACACCACAAGAAATAGGCTATTTTGCGGACGACCCGCTCGAGTTGTATTTGATGGTCAACTGCTGAGTAGCCGCGATCTCTTTGATGATGTCAAGTTCCTCCGTGGAGCAGACCGTTCCATCGGATTGAGCGCATCGCAGGGTGCCATCGGCGGACGAGGCCAAGGCCAAATCTTTCACGGGCACGAGGACATCGTGTTTGCTCTTTTCGGCGAACACCGCGTCGGAGAGAGCCTGGACCTGCCGAAACGTACACGCACGTCCATCCACGTTCTTGCACTTGATGACCCTTGAAGGGGGCGGGGACTTCTGTTGCGCCGTCTGCGCCAGGATTGCCAGAGAGCACATCGCCGATACCGCCGCGGCCGCACAGAGCGATTTCATTCGGGTCCTCCCAGGTGAAGTATATCCCACCGATCAGGTACAAATTACATCCTCGCGGCGGGGCTTATTGGATTTGGCGCCGAAATCGCGAAACGGCAACGTTTTTGCACCGAACCTGGCAGGAGAACCGGGCAAATGAATGGATTTATACGAATACTTACAGTGGCGGCGATCGGCGCGATGCCGTGCCTGTGCCAGGAACACGCCCCTGTCTATCGTGTCACCGTGATCCAGCGCACCGTCGACGCGGTGAATTACCAATACCGCAACGGCCCAACCAAAATCGATTTTGCGGGGACGGTATTGCTACCCACATCGAAAGGAGACGCTACCGTCGAATCGAAACAGGGTCGCACCGAGATCGACGCCAAGTTCGACGGGCTGGTGGCGCCGCAGCGGTTCGGTCCCGAGTATCTGAGCTATGTGCTGTGGGCGATCACGCCCGATGGCAACGCGCACAACCTGGGCGAGATCGTGCCGAACGGTTCCAACCACGGCCACCTGGCGGTGACTACCGATTTACAGGTATTCGGCCTGCTCGTGACCGCGGAACCGTATGCGCTGGTGCGCGCACCCGGCGACGTAGTGGTGATGCAAAACCAGGTGAGGCCCGATACCATCGGCGATGTCCACCCCGTGATGGCGAAAGTGGAACTGATGCCGCGCGGTCATTATACGTGGAACGTTCCCTCGAGCGAATCGACCGGAGTGGCGAATGCGCCCAAGGTCTCGATGAGCCGGTATGAGGCGATTTTGCAGACCTACGAGGCACAAAACGCCATCGGGATCGC